>ERZ777305.617-NODE-617-length-56879-cov-6.435485_pt1 | contig 56879 bp, 51 predicted proteins | sample MGYA00374965_ERZ777305 | MGnify/ENA primary metagenome ERZ777305 (study PRJEB29328, sample SAMD00013331) | mouse gut metagenome | study: EMG produced TPA metagenomics assembly of the Metagenome analysis of fecal microbiota from mouse which was promoted...
TTTTCGCAGATGGATTAAATCCACGAAATTTTGATTAAGAAATAATACATATTTTGACAAGAGGTCGCTCTCCGTTTTCTACACTTTAGATTGGACAACTTATCCTATAGTCAGTTCAGAATACAGGGAGCGGCTTCCTGATAAATTCTAATATTTTTCTGTTATTGGTCTTTGAACTCTCTGCAATTCGGATTCAAATTCTTATTGCTCATAATTCCTCCAACTAAAATTGCGAGATAAACCTTGAACTTTATCTATACTGCACCTTATAATATTCTTATAGCAGTATGATATAGTAATTTCGAAAAAATAAGAATATACTTATATGCTAAGATTCAGAACTCCCGGAGGTAAACTATGCACCCAATATCATCCTTATTTTTGTCCCAATCCTATCAGGACGCATGGGCGGATTACAGCCGCGCCCTTGTAAGTCCGCAGTTTGTGCATTGGGATTACGTTATTTTAACCGCGTCCAATGAGCAGCAGGCGGAAGGCTTTGAGGCACAGCTTGAAGAACGCCGGCAGGCGGGATTTCTGCCACCGGAGACCCGGTTTGCCGTTATTCCGGACCCGATGGGAAAACGGGTGGGCAGCGGCGGCGCGACGTTGGGCGTTTTAAAATATGTGGCGGAACAGACCGGAAAGACAGATTTTTCAGGGCTGCGTATTTTGGTGATTCATTCCGGTGGCGACAGCAAGAGAGTGCCCCAGTATTCCGCGCTTGGGAAACTGTTTTCGCCCGTGCCGCATGAACTGCCGAACGGGCGGGCGTCTACGCTTTTCGATGAATTTATGATTGCGATGGCGACTGTGCCTTCGCGGGTCAGAGAAGGAATGCTGCTTCTTTCCGGAGATGTACTGCTTCTTTTCAATCCGCTTTTGATTGATTACTCCGGGAAAAATGCGGCGGCGATTTCTTTTAAGGAGAATGTGAAGACCGGTAAAAACCATGGGGTGTTTTTGCGGGGAGAAGACGGGAATGTCCGGAAGTTCATGCACAAGCAAACGGTGGAAACCCTGCGGGAATGCGGGGCGGTAAATGAACAGGACTGCGTGGACATTGATACCGGAGCCATTATCTTTTCCAAAGAAATGCTCGCGGCGCTTTATCGATTAATTTCCAAAGAGGGAAAATTCGACGGAGAATGCTTTGCGGAGTTAGTCAATGAAAAGGTGCGGCTGTCGCTTTATGGAGATTTTTTATATCCGCTGGCTGCGGATTCTACGCTTGAAGATTTTTACAAAGAAAATCCGGAAGGCTCTTTTTGTCCGGAGCTTCAGGCAGCACGAAGAAAAATATGGGAAACGCTTCGGCCGTTCCGCATGAAACTTCTGCGGCTTGTTCCCGCAAAATTTATTCATTTTGGAACGACCGGGGAAATCCTGGAGCTGATGAGCAGCGGGGTGGCGGATTACATAGACCTGGGGTGGAGCAGGCATGTGGGAAGCAGTTTTGACAGCCAGGCGGCAGGCTACAACAGCGTTCTTTCCAGCCAGGCGGTATGTGGGCAGAATTGTTATCTGGAGGTGAGTTATGTCCATCATAAGGCGGAGCTTGGGGATAATGTGCTGCTTTCCTATATCGATGTTTATGACGAAAAAATTCCTTCCAATGTGGTAGTGCACGGATTGAAGCAGAAAGACGGAAATTTTGTGGCCAGAATTTACGGGACGGAGGATAATCCGAAAGCCGTTTATCATAATGGCAAGGAAGACGGCGCGGGGGCGGACAACTGTCTCTTTCTGGGACTTCCGTTCTGTCAGCTTATGGAAAAAAACGGCATCACAGCAGAGGAGCTGTGGGAGGAGGGAGAGGAGCATACCATTTGGAATGCCCGGCTTTATCCCGCCTGTGCGACGATTCGGGAAGCGCTTCGTGCTTCTTTGAATTTATATGCCATGACCCGTGGGAACGGGGATGTTTCGGAATGGAGAAGCCAAAAGAGAAAAAGTCTCTGTTCCGGCTTTAACGAAGCAGACGCGCATGCGCTGATTGCGTGGGAAAAACGCATGGGAGAGCTGGTACAGATGGACAGGCTTTCCAAGTTGATTCGGGCCGGGGGGCAGGCTGCCCAGGGCATTGAAATTTTGAAAACGCGAAAACTTTCACCCGTTCAGGAAGAATGGCTTGAAAAACATCTGCAGAGAGCGGATTTTGGTGAAAGGATGCGGCTGCATTATTATGTGGGAACGGCGCTTGGCGGGGCAGCAGGAGATAAGCAGATTGGCGAATGCTTCCGCTGCATCGGCGCGGAGGTGCTTGCATCCACACTGGAAAACCTGCAGGTAAACGGGGACTGCCGTATTGTGACGGAAAAACATCGGGTGTCCCTTCCCCTTAGAGTGAACTGGGGCGGCGGCTGGAGCGATACACCGCCTTATTGTAATGAAAAGGGCGGCACGGTTTTAAATGCGGCCATATTGCTGAATGGGAAAAGGCCGGTGGAAGTGGCGCTTGAAAGGATTCCCGAACCAAAGATTATTTTTGACAGCCGGGATATGGATGTGTATGGAGAGTTTGAGGAAATTACGGCGCTGCAGCAGACCGGCGACCCCTATGACCCTTTTGCCCTGCAGAAAGCGGCACTTTTGGCCTGTGGCATTCTGCCCATGAAAGGCGGGAATCTGAAAGAAATATTAAACCGCATGGGCGGCGGTTTCTTAATGCGCTCAGAGGTAACCGGAGTGCCCAAAGGAAGCGGTCTCGGAACGAGCAGCATTCTGGCGGCCGCCTGTGTGAAAGCATTGCTTGAGTTTACCGGCATTTCGTATGACGAAGAGCAGCTTTACAGCACGGTGCTCTGCATGGAACAGATTATGTCCACAGGAGGAGGCTGGCAGGACCAGGTAGGCGGTATTACAGAAGGCATTAAATATACGACTGCCGCGCCGGGAATCCGGCAGAACATGAAAGTGCATCATATCCGTCTTCCGGAAGAAACGCAAAAAGAACTGGGTGAACGGTTTGCTCTGATTTACACTGGGCAGCGCAGGCTGGCAAGAAACCTGCTCCGGGATGTGGTAGGGAATTATATCGGTAACGAGCCCGATACGGTATATGCATTAAATGAGATACAGAAGGCAGCTGCCCTGATGGCCTTTGAGCTGTGCAGGGGGCATGTGGATGATTTTGCGCGGCTGCTTGGCCGGCATTGGGAGTTGTCTCAAAAGATTGACAAGGGAAGCACGAATATTCTGATTGACCAGATTTTTGACAGCATTTCGGAATTGATTGATGGCCGGATGATTTGCGGTGCGGGCGGAGGAGGCTTTCTGCAGGTAGTTTTGAAGAAAGGAATCTCAAAAGAGATGCTTCACGACAGGCTGAAAGAAGTATTCCAGGACAGCGATATCGATGTATGGGACTGTGAGCTGATTTAGGGCGCATCATAAATATAACTGTCGCCAACCCAAAAAAAATGATGTATAATAGAAAAGCGTAAACTTGGCAGTCTGTGCTTCAAGAGATGCTTTGTGTCTTTGCGGGCATTTTTCCACGCAACAATATAATCGTCGAGAAATGATGGAAATACATGGAGGGAAAATCAATGATACCGGTAAATGAATTAGCAAGAGGATATAATCTGTACAGAGAGGAATACGAGGAAAAAGCCGTATCCGTGCTTCGAAGCGGATGGTATGTTCTCGGCAGAGAAGTGGAAGCGTTCGAACAGGAATATGCGGATGCACTGGGCGGCGACTGCTATTGCGCCGGAGTCGATAACGGACTCAATGCAATCAGACTGGGACTGCACGCATGCGGAATCGGCCCGGGAGATGAGGTAATTGTTCAGTCAAACGGTTATATCGCAACGATGCTTGGCGTAACGCAGAACGGAGGCATTCCCGTTTTTGTAGAACCGGACCGGTATCATAATCTGGACCCGGATAAGATAGAAGCGGCGATTACGGACAAAACAAAGGCAGTTCTTGTTACGCATTTATACGGACAGGCAACCCGGATGGACAAAGTTGTGGAAATCTGCAAAAAGCATAACTTAATGCTTTTTGAGGACTGCGCGCAGTCTCATTTTTCGAGCTACAAAGGAACGAATACGGGGCTTTTTGGCGACGCCGGCTTTTTCAGCTTTTATCCGACCAAAAATCTCGGCTGTTTTGGCGACGGCGGCGGTATCGTATCAAGGAATAAAGCGCTGATTGATAAAATAAAGACGTTGAGAAATTACGGAAGCGATTATAAATATCATAATATCGTACTTGGGTTTAATTCAAGACTGGATGAATTACAGGCAGGATTGCTGCGGGTGAAATTAAGCCATATGCCGGAGCTGCTTGCGAACAGACGGCATATCGCGGAAGCGTACCTGAAAGGAATTAAAAACCCGCTGGTTGAGCTGCCGCTTCTGGCAGAGGATGTCGTGCCTGTCTGGTATTTGTTTGTCGTTCGCGTGGAAGAACAGGCGAAGTTCAGAGAATTTCTGCTGCAGAATGATGTGCAGACGGATGTCCATTTCCCGACGCCTCCGCACATGCAGCCTGCGCTGGCTTATCTGGGGCATCATGAAGGTTCCTTCCCGATAGCGGAGAATTATTGTAAGACCGTTGTTTCCCTGCCGATGATGGATTATTTGTCGGATGAGGAAATTGATAAGGTAATCAGGGTGGTGAACAGTTATGAAGGATAGAAAATATTATTTGGTAGATATCCGCTGTGTAGAAGAAACGGATGGGAAACTGATTGTTGTCGAAAGCGGGAATCAGATTCCGTTCGATATCAAAAGGATGTTCTGTGTCAAAGATGTGGGAGCGGGACAGGAGCGCGGAACACATGCTACGAAGAAAACGAAATTGATTCTAATCCCGCTGGCGGGTTCCTGTGAGGTGGAAGTGGACACGGGAAGCAAAAAAGAAACGTTTTTGATGGATTCGCCTACCCGGGGATTGTATCTTGACGAAATGATATGGCGTACCATGAAGAACTTTACGCCGGACTGCGTTATGCTTGCGCTGGCGGACAGGGTATTCGATGCAAAAAATGAAACCTATAACGATTACAACGAGTTTATTGAGGCATTGCGGGCAGGGGAATAAGGATGGTGAACAGCATTTTTCCGGAAGCTGAAAAACAGAGCTTTAGCGTGCATTCCACAGAAGAGATTTTGACCTGGCTGGAATCGCGCAAAAATAATTTGAGTGTCTGGCTGGATAAAATTTCATTAGAAGAATGCGCGCCGTGGTATTATGACGAAAAACAAGGCATGATTCGCAATACCAAAGGAACTTTTTTTCAAATTACGGGCCTCCGGTGGACCAAAAATAACGGAGAGACAGTGGAGCAGCCCATTATTTTGCAGGAAGAAATCGGATTCCTGGGCATTATCTGCTGTAAGATTCGCGACGTCTGGCATTATCTGATGCAGGCGAAAATCGAACCGGGCAATGTGAACAATGTGCAGGTATCGCCAACAATCCAGGCGACGAAAAGTAATTTCACGCAGCAGCATGGAGGCGCAAAGCCGCCCTTCTTAGAGTATTTTATCAACATGGAACATAGCGACGTGCTGGTGGACCAGATACAGTCCGAGCAGTCGTCGCGTTTTCTGGGCAAAAGAAACAGGAACGTCATTCTGATGCGGCATGAAATGTTGGAAGAGCCACCGACACACAGATGGATGACCCTGCCGCAGATAAAGGAACTGATGAAATATGACAACCTTGTCAACATGGACACAAGGACGGTATTGTCCTGCATTCCATACGTTCTGTTGGGCGAAGAAGGAGATGTTCCCTTCCAAAATAAACTATATTTCAGCCGGACGGCGGCTTCTCTTGACCGCCAGACGATTGTCAATATTTATAAACAGATTAATGATTTTAAAATGTTTGAAAGAGGAAAAATCGAGAAAATTCCGCTTTTTGGTTTGAAAGACTGGAAAATGGAGAACGGTGAGTTTCTTCATGTAAAAGGATATCCGTTCAAACTGATTTTCTGCAATATCGCAATTGAAGGGCGTGAAGTCACCGAATGGAAGCAGCCGTTATTTGCGGCCACAGGGATTGCCACTTTCGGATTGCTTTGCTGTGACGATGCCGGGATATTGAAGTTTCTGATAAAAGTAAAACCGGAAATAGGATGTTTTGACGGAATCGAAATCGGGCCTACGATACAGGAAGAAGCCGGGAGCATTGTGGAAGAAGACTGCGTTACCGCTCTTTTTCGGGAAAAACTGGATAAGAAAGAGGGCGTTCTGGTCGATGTCTTATTGTCAGAGGAGGGCGGTCGATTCTATCGCGAGCAGAACAGGAATGTTATCATTTCCGTTCAGAAAAAAGAAATTCCGGCGGTTCCGAAAGGATATGTATGGAGCGATTATGGAACAATGAATATATTGACGCAGATAAATAACTGTCTGAATATTCAGCTCCGGAATCTGCTCTCGATTCTGGAAATTTAAAGGTTTTAGAAATCTAAAGGTTCTGAAAATGGAACGGTTTTGGAAATCTAAAGAGAGAATTTATCGAAAATTCGGAATGGAAATCTGAAAATGAAAAAGATAAGTACAATTGCAAAGCTTCAATTGGTAATCATCATTTATTCTATATCCAGTGTCATTGCGAAGGTGGTATCCAAACAGCCCTTTTTTTCATTAAAATTTTTCATTTGGGGCGGTTTGGAACTGTTGTTTTTAGCTGTTTATGCGATTTTCTGGCAGCAGATGATTAAAAAGATAGAACTGTCACAGGCTTATGCGAACAGGGCGATGGTTCTTGTGTGGTCGTTGCTGTGGGCGTTTTTTGGATTTCAAGAGCCGGTATCGATTCAGAACATTATCGGCGCGCTGCTGGTGATGGCCGGAATCGTCGTTATCAACTGCGGAGGGCCGGAAGTTCCGGACGGCCATTCTGTCTGAGTCGTTTGAATGCCTGTGAAAGGAGCAGGGCTGTGAAAATGCTGAATATCTATTTTCTGATTTATTTAATCGCCGTATTTGTTGCTTCTTTTTCTCAGATACTCCTGAAAAAAGCCGCGATGAATCAATATCCGAATAAAATAAGAGAATACCTGAATGTGTTCGTCATTCTCGGATATGGGATGATGTTTGTTTCGATGTTTTTGGCGATTGTCGCTTACAGGGGAATCGAGTATAAAAACGGAATGATTATTGATTCTTTGGGGAACGTATTGGTTTTAATTTTCAGCTATCTGTTTTTTAAGGAAAAAATCGGGCTGCATAAAGTTATCGGAATTTTCCTGATTTTATGTGGGTTTTTTGTATTTTATTTCTAAAGAGGTATCGCATTTTTAAAGAGGTATCGTTTTGCGGGACTTCGATGAAAGAAGCTTCTTTGGCATAGAAAAGTGATGTCCGCATAAGCGGACAGAAAGGAATCTCAATGGAGAAGATACGAATCGGGATACTGGGCGCGTCGGATATCGCATTCAGGCGTTTTCTGCCCGCACTAAAATCGGTGCGGACATTTGAATTTGCCGGTGTGGCGGTTGCGGATTACCGTGAATGGGGAGCCGGTTTGGATGAAAAATCATACGAACCTCTGCTGGCGGCAAAAAGAGAAAAGGCGCAGAAATTTATTGATAATTACGGCGGAAAAATTTATGTTGGTTATGAAAATCTGATACGGTCGGAAGATGTGGACGCCGTTTATATTCCGCTTCCGCCCAGTCTGCATTTTCGGTGGTGTCAGGAAGCTCTTTCGGCAGGAAAACATGTTTTGTCGGAAAAGCCCTGTACAACGAGTCTGAAAGATACGATGGAACTGGTCGATTTGGCACAGACAAAGGGCCTGGCTCTTTATGAAAATTATGCGTTTGGCCTGCATCGGCAGATTTTCAAAATCAGGGAATTGATAGAGGAAGGAAAAATCGGAGAACTGCGATTGATTCGTTCCGCTTTTGGATTTCCTTACCGAAGCGCGGCGGACTTTCGTTACGACCAAAAAATGGGCGGCGGCGCGCTCTTGGATTGCGGCGGATATGTATTGAAGGCGGTTCAGCTGTTTACGGGCGGCGACGTGGAAGTTGTCACATCGGCGCTGCATTATACGGACAGGCATGATGTCGATATGTACGGAAGCGCTGTTTTAATCGGTAAGAACCAGGTGGAAGCGCAGATTGCGTCGCAAATTGCGTTTGGTATGGACAATTCTTATAAATGTGAACTGGAAATATGGGGAAGTCAGGCATGTATTTTCGCGCCGAGGATATTTACTCCTCCGGCGGAAATGGAAACGCAGATTATTGTAAAGGGACAGAGCGAGGAAATCATAAAGGTGATGCCAGATGACCAGTTTGCGCATGCCATAGAATATTTTGGCTCCTGTATAGAGAATCCGGAGGCACGGGAAACGGCGGGAAAAGAGATTCTGGCGCAGAGCAGGCTGGTCGATGAAATGGCGGCGAAGAATATTCTGCGGCTAAGTTGATGGGACGATAAGGTGAAGGCGAAAGAATATTTTGCGGCAAAATTGACTTGCCGATAAAGCAGGAACAAAGAATAATCCGCAAAATGACACAAATGTCATACGCGCGGTGGAGGAAATGAAAAATGGATATTAATGAAACATCCAAAAAAATGAAAAGCAGACATCCGTGGGAACTAAGCAGAACCAAATGTGTCTTGAAGTCGATGGATTCTTATTTGACGGATATTCACAGAAACGGAGAAAAAAAGCGTTATCTCAATATTGGCGCGGGGGATATGTATTTTGACAGGGCGCTGATGAAAAAATGGAAAAAAGATGCGCTGTACGCTGTGGACATCGGATATGCGGAACAGGAAAAACAGGGCAGCAGGGTTCATAAATATAAATATCTCGAAGAAATAGAAGAAAATAACTTTGACTATGCGCTGATGATGGATTCTCTGGAATATATGGAAGATGAAGTCGAATATGTGAAAAAATTGTGCGGCAAGCTGAAACCGGGAGGAATGATTTTTTTTACACTACCGTCTTTCCAGAAGTTGTTTTCGGAGCATGACATCATTGTAAAGCTTTTAAGAAGGTATGACAGAAAAAGCTTTGCGCGCATCATCAATGAAATTCCTGAAATCGAGATTGTGGAAGAACATTTCTTTTACTTTTCTTTGCTGTGCGTAAGATGTCTGCAGAAGTGGCTGCATCTGCCAATCGACCCGAAGCATGAGGTGACGACCGGGTGGAGATTTGAGGAAAAGGGAATCGTCACAAAACTGGTGACGGGATTTTTGAATCTGGATTATCGGACAGGCGCTTTTTTAAATAAACACAATATTTGGCTGCCGGGGCTGTCTTTGTTCATTGTGTGCAGAAAGGACAATCGGAATGAGTAAGATATCTATCATTATACCTGTTTATTGGAATGAAGATACACTGGAATTGTTATATGATGATTTAAAAGAAAAAGTTTTAGGACAGTTGGAAGATTACGAACTGGTTTTTGTGGACGATGGCTCCGGCGATAATTCATGGGAAATCATCAATAAAATCAAAAACCGGGATGACCGGGTAATCTGCGTGAAACTGTCGAGAAATTTCGGGGAGCATTCCGCCCTGTTAGCCGGATTATCCGTATGCACCGGCGACTGCGCGGTCACAAAACAGGCGGATTTGCAGGAAGATTCGGAAATTATTCTGGAAATGTATGAAAGCTGGAAAAAAGGAAACAAAGTCGTGCTGGCCGTCAGGGAAGAAAGAGACGACAGTTTCGCTACAAAATTTTTTGCCGGTCTGTACTATAAACTGATGCAGAAGTTTGCGAATAAGAATATGCCTTCGGGAGGATGCGACTGTTATCTGCTGGACAGGCAGGTAATCGAAGTCTTATTGAAACTGGATGAGAAGAACTCATCATTGACGCTTCAGGTTTTGTGGGTCGGCTTTCAGACGGATAAAATTTATTTCCATAGAAGGGAAAGAGAAATCGGGAAGGGAAGATGGACCTTTGCCAAGAAATTTAAGCTTGTCCTGGATTCTATGATTAGTTTTTCCTATGTGCCGATTAGAATGATGTGGATAATCGGAATCCTGTTTTTTGTGTTCTCGGTTATTATGGGAATCGAAGTTTTCATTGAATGGTTCACCGTCGGGACGCCGGTTGCCGGCTGGCCCTCGCTGATGTGCGTGGTCTTGTGTTCTTCCGGCCTGATTTTACTGATGCTCGGGATGCTTGGAGAATATATCTGGAGGACGTTTGACGCGGCGAGAAAAAGACCGCCGTTTATCATTGATGAAGTAAGGAAATAGACTGGCTGAGAGAAGGGCATGGGTGTTAAATTGAATTTTGCATTTTATATCAGCAATCACGGGTACGGACATGCTGCGAGGAATATACCGCTGATAGAGAAACTATGGAAAGACAACAGCAATAACCGTATCTTTATCAAGACGGATTCGGAAAGAATTGCGATGATAAAGCGCAATCTGACACACTGTGACGAGCGGCTCGTATACTGTGAAGGATATCGGGAATGCGGCGTCCTTTTTCGGGAAGGGTGTCTGGAAGTGGATGCCGAAAGAATGCAGCGTGAAGTGAAGAAGGAAATCGCGTCCTGGGACCTGCTTATCGAGGAAGAAAAAAAGTTATTGGTAAAAGATAATATCGACGTCGTTGTTTCCGATGTGATGCCCTGGGTATTTCGGGCGGCAAAAGAATTAAAGATTCCCAGTGTTTTAATTTCAAATTTCACATGGTATGACCATTATCGGTTATATCTGGGAAAAGAATACGCCGACCCTTATAAAGAATGTTATGCGTCGGCGGATAAAGCCCTGTTATATGAGCTGCATGTGGAGCAGATGGCCGAATACTGCGGACAGAGCGAAACGGTATCGCTGGTTGCCAGAACCGGGAATTTTCATAAGGCTGAAGAGATTCGCCAAAGATACAGGACGCCAATCGTATTTGTCAGCGTAGGCATGTCGGTGTCTTTAACGGAAGAAATTGATGTGGAAAATCTGCCGTATACTTTTATCGTGACGCAGGGTGTTCGTCTGAAAGGCTCAAATGTAGTGTCGCTTCCGGATACCGTCATCAATACGATGGACTACATTTCCGCAAGCGAATATGTGGTAACAAAGTGCGGCTGGTCTACCGTGTCGGAAATTCTCCTGAGCGGAAAGAAATGCGCTTTGCTCGCGTATAGCGATTCGTTGGAAGAAAAGGCGCTGCTTGCGAAAGTGATAGCGCGAAACAACGGCATAAAGATATCTTTTGAGGATTTCCGGGACAATCTGGGCGGCGTGCTGCGGCAACTGGAAAGTCTGGATGGCGATTACAGCATGTACCGGGATGACAGGGAGCGGATTGTCAGGGTGATTTGTGGGATGGGGAGATAACAAGAAGATACTCAGTGCGAGAGCTATATTTCATGCTTTCTACTGATATTGAAATAAGTGTACGGGACTTTTCATGATTGCCGGCCGTTTACGGGGCGCTGTCCTTACTTTGTGATTGCGGATGTATGAAGAGGCATAAATAGTTTTCAGAAAGGACTTGCTGAAAAGTGAGAGTTTTATATCATACGAATAATTCGCGTATTGCTTTTTGGTAGGGAGAAAAAGGCAAATATTGAAAATACCTCTTTCGCTTTGGAATGGATGCAGTTCCTACAGGATTGTTACAGGTTATTTAGCAAGGCATTAGCTTTCTGATGCCGGGTATAGTTACACAGGCCAGCGTAGAACTATTTTGATACGCCTTACATTTTCTCCGTGATTAATTGACCGCAATTCATATTATCATTTTTATACGAATAGAATAAATATGCCTGATAACCCTGTTCCAGTAAATTTTCCCTAAATTCCAGCATTCGTTCTACGGAAGCGCCGGCAATCCCATTCATTTCACTGGCCTGCGTGATATTAATTCTGGAGATTCTTATAACCAGTTTATTTTTTATTTCGTTAAATTTAGTGATAAAAGCAGTAAAATCCTCATTCGAGTCATTAAATCCTTTGATAAGAATATAATTTATTTTGAATTTATCGATACTCGATTGTTGAATCATTTGAATTATTGTATTTATATCGCATGTATTTTTTTTATAGTATGGGATTATATTTTGGGCTTTTTTGGTATCATGCGTAATATAGGTAACTTGAATCGTTCTGAAATTTATAAAAGTGCTCAGCGATTCTATTTTTGTCAGCATTGTTTCTGTCCAGAGACAAGACGATACAGAAAAACAGATGCTGCTGTAATTATCATGGATTTTCTGTAATAATTTTTCAACCGTATTTATCGTAAAATACAAATCGCCGATTCCCATCATGGAAACCAATATGTTTTTCTTTTTCTCAAGATGATTATGATTCATAATATAGGTAAATATTTCGTAAATTTCTTCCACTGGCAAAGCATGAGCATTCACAATTCGGGAAGACGCGCAAAAGCCACACTTCATTTGGCAGCCATAACTTGATGGCAGTTCAATGACATGTTTTTTTTCTTCCAGATGATTTCCGGTTTTCAGATAATGAATGAAATAACCAGCTTCTATGTATTCCTGTCCATTTACGAAGATATATTTGCTTGTTTTTTCAAAATTCCAGCCGTTTCCAACATAATGATTTTCAGTGATATATTTATTATATAATGTAAACATTTTGATAACCGTATCCTTTCACTTGCTGTTTTTCTTCTCCACATAGTTATCCAGCCAGGTATTTTTGTCAGCGCTTAACAATACATGTTCAAAGTCTCTTGAATATTCATTTCCATATTTGCAGGAACGTTTTAATACAAACATCAGGTTATTGCTGTTTTCGACATAGGTAAAGTAGGGAGCGATGATAATTTCGATATCGTTCGCATTATATAGATAAGGCAAGTTGTCTACTTCGTATATTGTTAATTTTACATCTTTTTTTATAATATATCTATTCTTTTCTTTTTTTATGCAGGCGGGAAAAATCTCTTTTTCTAAGAATTCTTGCAATAATTTTTTTTCAATTTCTTCTTCGCCGTCAAGCTTTTTATAAATAATAAAATTTATTTCTCCCTTTTCTTTAATCATTCTGATAATATTTTTTTTAAATTCCTCTTTGATACCATTGCCCAACCATCTGTTTAACGTTCTGCCGGAAATGGTCCATTCTTTGTTCGATGATTTCGCAAATTTAATCCAAAAGTCACGTTCAAATTCTGACCGTTCCTTAATTTCAAGAACTCCTTTCGATATTTTTGAATCAATTGAAGAAATAAGTTCCCTGAGTGCATTGGCCTGCTCCATTTTATTATCAAAGACAAAGGCCGAAAGAATAGAAAAAATCGAAGAGGCAATTATAGAAGAAATGATTCCTAATAAAATTGCCTTTATGTCACTGTTATCTATAGTTATATAAATAACAGGCAGCACAATGATAAGAATAATAATGATACATATGATAACTTTTTTCTTGGTTTTATTCATTTTTTCTCCTTAGTAGTATTTAATTATGACTGAGCTCATTTCCAATTGCATTTAATAGAAAGTAAGCAGGAAAAAATTTTTCAATATTGATATTGATTATACACTTTTTACATAAAAGAATATAAAAATGGCAAAAAAAGACAAAAAATCAGAAAAAATAGATAGCATAAAATTTGGAAAAGAACAAATTGTACGAAATTCTGTTAAATTACAATATTCTCAAATAGAAAAATTCTTCCGGCTAAAAATACGAGATACACCTTGAACTTTGTCTATACTGCGTCATATAATATTTTTTAGCGGTAAGATATAGCGATTCCGAAAAGAACAAAATATACTTATCCGCTAAGATTCATTAAATCCTTATTATAGTCTGCTGTTTTACAACAAAAAAGATAGTAGTATATCATTTTATTTCATTTCAAAGTGTTTCCTGCGACAATGTTTTGTTGTGTGATACCATTTGTAACAACATAAAAACGGAGGAAGTCTGCGCATTGAGGAATCCCTCCCATTGGACAATGGTCACTTCCCCGGATTTTGTCTAAAATTTCCATTTTTGTCTTTTTCGGCAAAAATAGCATTTTTTTTGGCAAAATTTGCATTGCATAATTGTTTTTATTTATTTACAAATTGTTTATAATAATAATTGGCAGGGAATTGATATTAATTGTTTATATTTAAAAAATAAAAACAAAACAATAATAGTATCTATTGAATTTTTGTGGATATTATGATATGATAATATTGGTTTTTTATTAATACATGTGGGAGGAACATACGTATGGAACAATATAAGAAGCCTATCTATATAACAAGAAAAGATACAGATTTGGCCAGCGATAAAATAAGACCATACGGAGAACGCATCGGTGTTTTTTCCGAGGCAAAAAGGAAAGCGGTTCGTTGGAAGCTGCTTAGAATTCGTAAGGAAAGCGCTAATTGAATATCTGATATCATCGGACTGCCCTCCAGAAATTTTTGGAGAGCAGTCCTTTTTTATTTCCTGGGAAATTGCTGTATTAGAAGCGAAGGCCAGACGAGAATTTATTGCGTAAATTTCAAAAACGCAAGCTGCGGAGCTTGCTCTTTTTATTGTCAGAATGAATTTAGGAACCGGGAGGAGAAAAGAGATACAAATGAAAGCGGATAAAAAAGAACAGAAATATGATACCAGTTATGTACAAATGATTCGCAATAATAATGTAGCGGCCGGAAAGGGGAGTATAGAAGGGTATGATACGTACTTTATGCTGGATTATTTTGACTTGTTATGCCATCGGAAACTGACAGGAGATGATAAAGTATATAACAAGTTTTGGAATATTAATGACGGACAGGTTCCAAAAGAATGGAATTATAAAGCGGCTTGCAAGACGTTGAGTCTGTATCGGAAATCGGATGGAAAAGATGATATATTTGAATTGAAAAAGTCTGTTGAGGGTTTATCAGGAAGGCCTTTTCTTGGCATTATTCAGATATATTTTGAGCATAGGGTTTATCAGAAGGAGCTGGATGTTGAAGAAGCGCTTGAGGCGTGTGAAGAAGAGATTTCCAATTGTATTGCCCAAAATGGGTATTTGGTTAATAAAGAAATTGATTACAGAATATATCGCAGCAGTACGAGCGGGGATTTTTGTCTGGTTATCCGCAGCGCGCAAATAAAAAGTATTTTTAAAATAGCGACGCTGCTAAATAATCTGACGATATCTTATGGCGATGAAAAGTTCCGGTTAAATACCTATACGAATGTTGGAATAGAGTGCCCTGTTCAGGGATCCTTTCAGGAGGGCAGGCTAAACATTAAGGACGAGATGATAGCAAAGAATGATAAATGTGAGTTCGCGTTACGTTTTACAACTGGAAATGATTTTGCCACCCAAATATATGATGCAATAACAAAGGAAAAGAATAGTCAAATAAAAATTGGACAGATGACAGGATTATTTGGGAGATACGATTTTTTGCTCTATCTTCCAATGGCAGATTTTGCCCGGATATATCCTGCGTTATGCAAAAGCAAGGTGGTGGGCGGTCATGTGGAAAAATATATACAGAGTGATGATGGAAATATCGTTATTACGGAACTGTTGAAAGAAGGAATATTAAAAAAGGAAATAAAAGTTATCAATGAGCGTGTGCTTGTTCCGCTGGAAGAGGAAGTTTTTCATATGCGGGAAACGGAGCACTCTCAGATAGATTGTGAGAGCAGGCGTGATAACGAAAATGTTCAAAAGTCTGCAGGAGAGGATGTACAGGAAAATAATCAGGAATTTATCGGTGAAATGAAAGCCTTCTGGGAACTGGAAAAAATATTTATGGAAGAAAGAAGGACTTTCATCAATATCAAACGAGAGCTTTTAGAGGTAATTCGGACTTATGTGCCGCAGGGAGTGGAGAATGATTCCTATGTGAATTGGAAAATTCTGATTACCGATTTGAAAGTCATTTTTAAGTGTATTAATGAATGGAAAATATCTTATGAAAAATTGGAAGATAAAGTAGCCTGTAAACAGTCCAGAGAGAAATTTTTCCAGGATTTAAGGCTTGATATTGACGCTATTAACCAGTATTACAAATTTTTGCAGAATGTCAATGCGCAGACGTGGCAGGCTCCGTTATATGAGATTCAGACACAGCTTGACGCTGAAAAAATGATGGTTGCATACAGAGAGCTTTTGTATGAATATTTTTCCGTATACAGAAGCTATTGCAGGGAACAGGATAGAGAGGATGAACGGCATAAATTTTATCCGCTTGTTTACCCGGATATGTCGATTGACAGGGCATGCGCGATGGTTCCGTTTCTTGGAGAAGGAAGTGGAAGAGCCAGTTCCAGACTCCTGGTCTGCCGCGTTCCTTCTTTTGAATATTATGGCCGGATGTTTGATATGGTTCCCTGGATTTTGCACGAAGCGTCACATTCGATAAGAACGATGAATCGTAAAAAAAGAAATAAATTTATCGTGCTGTACATCGTAAAGACAATTTCCCTGCAAATGATGTACAAGTTGTTAAATAAATATTCCAATGATTTCGGTTATTATGATATTGGCTATCTGGAAAAAGATATTATTGAGCATATGACCCAAAGTATGACGGAAGAGTTTTATGCGTATTGTAAAGAAAAGAGCAAAGCGGTGCATGAACTGGAAACGGGGCATCTGGAAACGGAATTATTAGAATTTCTGTACCAGATTTTTGACCAGAATATTACAAATGTGGAAAAAGACAAAGGGGTCAGAGACATCAAAGCCATTCAGGCGGCTCTGCTTTGCTATGCAGGGGAACTAAACCTGTTGGATGAAAGCGTTTCAATAGATAAAGCGGAAGTGGTTGACGGAGAGATAGTAAATAAGAAAATTGAAAGAACGCTGGTTGAGGCAGTAGCCGGATGTGAAGAAGGAGTGGATGTTTTTTTTGCCATACTGAAAAAGATTCATGATGCCTGTTATATAATAGCATTTGAAACGGTTCCTTCAGAGGATTCGTGGAAGCTGTTAAGACTGGAGAGCGATTCCTTTGATGAAATATTACATCAGAGGATTGAAGATATCAGCGTTTTGAAAGAACTGCAGGAAGATGGACGGATAAGGGACTATCTGTTTAAGATGCGTGATTTACATCGACTTTACGGAACATGGAAAAAGAGCGATAAAAAAGATGTTGGAAGAACGCTGAGAAATAAAATATGGTCTGCCTGTGTTTTGCCGATTCGAAGAAGCATAGAAAGCGGCTTTGCGCGCAGCGAGGGTTTCGTAGAATTGTACCGGATATTCAACATGATATTTGGCAGCGGGGAATCCCGGGAAACGAAGGAATGCGAGAGAATCGGAGCTGAATGGAATATACTGGTGCAGGAAGAAGTATATCATCTGGAACAGAGAGCCGTGACGATTTATCGGGAAACGTGTGCTGATTTGTACACAGCAGCAGCGCTAGGTTTTAGTGCATTTGGTTATTGCCGGCAGATATTTCAGACCGCGAGCGATGCCGGCGTAGAAAATGGAGGAGAATGGTCCGAGGCAGTTAATATACACAGATTTCGTTTTGTAATGGCGGTTCTTGCAGGATTTGAATACAACAAAACAGGAGAGGAGAAAAATATTTTTCTCAAAAAGGATGCCGTATGGATTTGTATGGAGAAGGTGTTAAAACAGGGAGAGGAATATTGTATTGCGTCTTTGGAATGTGCCAGAAAGAAACTCAGTGAAACGGACTCATCCCAAAAGAGGAAGGCCATTCAAAGTATTTTTGACAATCTGAAATATAATATTCAGGGTATTTTCTCTCTTTTTACAAAAGAAGAATCGGTAGAGGAAAGTTTAGAGGATTCTTTATTGGAATACTGTCTGGAACCGGACCGACTGAAAGAGGAGAGAATCAAGGATATTGAAGATGAAGAGAAAAAGAATCTGGAAGAAATCAGGGATATAATAAACCTGATACAGGAAGAGCTGGAAAGTCTCCGCCATATTATGTACCGGATAAAGTGTTTTATATCATTGTTGAATCTCGTTCTGGAAGATGGAAAAATTATTATTGGCAAAGCAGAATATGAGCATTTTATGGAAGCGTATAAAGCGCATTGGGAAGGATGCAAAGGGGTGCGGGAAAAGGAAGTCTACAAGGTGGTTTCAAAGTTCTATAATGTGCCGCAGTCCGCACTTGATAAAACACATGACAGAATGTTGGAAGACACGCTGGACTTTATACAGATGTACTATTATAAAAACAGATTCCGTATTATGCTGCATGAGGAAGGGAAAGGAACCAGATAGATGAATACAAAGCCCATACATAAATATTACGCTGATTCGCTTGAGCAGATATTGCAGTATATAGATAAAATAGGGCATTATTACAAGAAGGATAATATTCTGAAAGTATTATGGTTTCGGGGACATGAATATAATTATTTTAATCTGGAACCTAATTTGTTCAGGCAGGCGGAATATCTTTATAATGGCTCGAAGACATACAGCAACAACCATTTGCGGGAAGACTATCGATATCAGCATTTTATGGCAAGAAATTTTGATAAATTGGATTATCGGGAGCCTCGTTCCGTGTTTGAATGGCAGGAAGTCATGCAGCATTTTTTCTCTAAAACAAGGCTCATGGACTGGAGTGAATCGTTGTTTTCCGCATTGGAATTCGCGCTGGAGTCTTATATGATACCGTATAAAAATCTGGAAATTTCTGATAAACGGCATAAGATGCAGCCAACTTTATGGATTTTACAGCCAAATTTATTGAATACCGCAGTTTATGACGCATTTTTAGAAGGAGAAGGTTTTCCACTGTTGAAACGCGCTTTGGGAAATTTGGACAAATACGCCGAGAAAATAGGCAAAGAATTGAAATCGAACAGAGAAATTTATTTTTCACTGAAGGACCCGAAAGAACAAAACTTTAATAATATTGTCAGTGTCACCGCTTTGGAAGATTTGAAACGCTCGTATGCGGGAAATGAAGAAAATGCCCTGAGAAGAATGGAGCTGAATCCATTTTTTTATCTATTGTTGCGAGTCTATGCGGATGGAGTTCCTGTAGACTATGGAACTGTACCGCCATTGGCGATTATTCATCCGTACCATAGCCAGAGAATCAAAGCGCAGAAAGGTGTTTTTACCGTGTCGCCTTTTTATATTCCGGGTAAAAAGGAAGAACAAATTAAAGAAATGGGCGTCAGGTTTACCCCGATTGCTATGGAATATATGCCGGCCTGCCAGGAGTGCCTGTATGAAATACAACTGACGAATCCGGGGAAAATAGCTGAGCAAATGCGGACTATTGGATACAGAAGCAGCGATTTATATCCGGATACGCAAAGAGTTGCCCAGGATATGGAAAATACGGATTTTACAGCTTAAGCTAAGTATTATGGCTGGTAAAAAACAAGGAGGTTGTTGCAAAACTATTCTCCACCACGCCCGGAAGCAGAGAATAAACAGAACAGCCAATCTGCTTTTCAAACAGCTCTTTAATCTCTAAAATTTTTTTCCATCTGTCGATGGTTGCCGGGTGAACGCCGTAACGTATTGTCACGTCCACGAATCTTTTTTCCAACAGGCAGAAGCCCGTCGGCAGGGCCAGTGCGTCACATAACTGCACCAGCCGGTCATAATCATCGTAGACAGCGTTTGCGACAAATTCTTTCATAAACAGGTAATCCTCATCGCTGATATCAAACGTTCCGATAGAAGTATTGATATCCTGTATCATGAACGCATGGGAAATACATATTTGCGCTGCCTTTTTCCATCCGCGTTCCATGCAGTAACGATAACCGTCTATCAGATGTCTTTCTGAACTCACCCCGGCATAACGTCCGATATCATGTAACAGCCCGAAAAGATAGGCCTGCTCGGAAGACAGATTTTTACAATGCGATGCGATAGCCTTACAGGCTTTTGCTACATAACGGGAATGGTCTGTCCATGCGCCCGGATTGGATTTGGCCGCTTCTTTCAGCGCCTGTTCTGCGGTCTGTATGCTTAATTCCATTTTTCCCTCACATTCCGCCGCGTAAGCGGCATTTTAATTGGCGGAAACGATAGCCGATTGACTTTACAGGTATCATTATAATGCGGTCAATGTGGAAAAAATATTGCATTTCTGCCCTTATCTATTACAATCCTGCCATTTTTTCCGATATTCTGACGGTGTACAGTGTGCGTATTCCCGGAAGACTTTTCCAAAATAGCTGCTGCTTCCCAGACCGCATGTATGACCGATATCCGTAACGGATGCCTGTCCTCCTGCCAGCATCCGGCATGCCGCCTGCAGGCGGTAAGCCCTTATATACTCTGCGGGTGTCGTATGCAGACAGTCATGGAAGACACGGAAACATTCCCGTTCACTCAGGTATGCTGCCGCCGCAAGTTCCGGGATGGAAATTTTCTCCCGGTAATGTTCATGAATGTATATCATCATGAGCTTTATCTTATCATTGCTATTGTCGGGTTTTCCTTTTTTCTCCTGCAAAGGGAGGGATAATTCAAAAAGCAGTAACCATATTTCCGACAGGGCTTCCCGCAGTTTTATCTCATACCCGGCTTCCTCTTCGGAGAACCGAAATGCTTCAAGAATCAGCTTCAGGATTTTGTCCTCTGCCGCATTACCCGGAAAAAAGGGAAGTAATTCAATTTGCGGGGCTGTCGTTACCGGCGTGATATATTTTTGTTCAATTCTGCTTCCCTGTTCTCCGGCAAGCAGAGAAACATCAAAGATATGAAGCAGCTGGATATTTTTCTCGGTCTGTGACACCGCTTTTGTCATATGGAGTACGTTGGAATTTACCATGCCGCCGCTGCCGGCGGGAAACAACAATTTTCCGCCCGGCGTATCGTATTCAAGGCTGCCGCTTTCCATGTAAAAAAGCTCCACCGTTTTATGCCAGTGCCACGGCACATAACGTCCTGTATACTTATCGAGTTCCGCTCTCGAAGCGATATAGGGGAAATCACTGGCGAAACCGGGAAGCAATTCTTCCTTGCTCCCGGTGTAAAATTCAATGCTTTGTATATTCTTCATATCTGCTCACCCGCATAGCTTTAACGTTGTATAGAATTGATGAATTAAATATACTGGAACATGCCGGGAATTGTCAATCGATAAGGTGTGTTCAGTGTTTTTTATCATCAAAGAAATTGTTGTCTGATATCATTTATGGCAACAGGTATTATATCGCGAAACGTGTGTATGAGAATTTCGAAAACCTGAAACGAAATATAGTAAAGGCATCTTGCATATCATGATAGTGAGCAGTATGATGAAAATGCAGTTATGCGTTATAATACATATGTTATAATGACAACAACTCTGTTTCATGCAGACGTCCGTAAGACGCTGGAACGGTTCATGGCCTGGAAGTTTCCTTTTATATCGCCGCAGGTTTTCCGGGATATGGACCTGATGTTGAAGGAATTGAAATGATTTGGTCTGGATATAATAAAAGAGCTGAATGAACTGGTGAGTCCCGAATTTGTGAACGAACTTCAAAAGATGGAGTGGCGTTCTCTGGATGGCATCATACGGCATCCGTATCATTTAAGGCGGGAGGAGAAGGAAATGGAAACAAAAACGAAATATTTCGGATATGATGAAGACCGGATTTCGGAGATTTTCCGTAACAGCAAGGCACAGGTGGATATCAATACCAAAATTGATGGGGCATTGACATTATCTCAGCTGGTTGAGTCAAGCAGTCGGTTATTAAAAGAAAATGCAGATTTCCTGAGGGAAATCTATCATAATCTGGACGAATAAAGCGCCCATTCACAACATATCTATGTACCGAAACCTGTTTTATTACATTTCACGGTGTATCAACAAACAATAATTTGTTGTGTGATACCATTTGTGACAACATCGAATGAATGGGGAAAAGCCTGCGAGGGACTTTAGTGTATACCGGAGACGGCAGGCAGACGGTATGGAATGAAAACGCTGAACACAATTCTGAGAGATTTAAGAGAAGACCATGATATCAAACAGGATACCATCGCAAAATTTTTGGGCGTTTCTCAGCAGACATATTCTAATTATGAAAACGGACACCGCGAAATTCCTGTTATGGTCGTAAAAGAACTTGCAAAATTCTATAAGGTCAGTACTGATTATCTGCTGCGCTCTGATACGAGCTATCTCGGAAGTCTGAATATGAATGCTTCTTATGTCGATGATATTACAATGCACGACATTGTTTTCGATATCCAGACATTGGAAGAAGCAGAACGTAAAAATCTGGTAAAATATATTCGTTTCCTGCATCAGGACAATAAATGAATCCCATAATTGTTGTAAACCATAAATATCAACATGTATATGTTGTATTAACTTGTCTGCGCGCTGTTGTATGATATTGTATTTTACAACGGAAAATGTCAGATGGGCAAGAGGGAATTACTGTGAAAAACAGACTGGAAAACAGATTTTTCACAAGCACATTTGTGCCAGGATGCTTTCAGGGTCGGCCCAAATATCGCGGGCTGCGGGAAAGGCATGGTTAATTTTATGAAACAGACACATGAACTTTTGCGGGAACTAAGGGATAAACATCATTATTGCCAGGCTTATGTCGCCAAGTATCTTGGGACAACACAGCAGAGTTATTCCAATTATGAGCTTGGTCTCCGTGAGATTCCGCTTCATCATATTGTAAAACTATCACATCTTTATCAGGTCAGTGTAGATTATCTGCTCAGCATCGACGGCCCTTATATGGGCAGCACCAATCTTTCACAGGAATATCTGGAAGGCGTTTCACTTCATCAGGTTGTTTATGAAATCCAGAATCTGGATGAGGAGAAAAGAAAGAGCCTGACGGAATTTGTGCGTTTTCTGAACAGTCAGAACTAAATCTGCGTATATTCAAGCGAAATGTCCCGAACTTTTTATTTCCTGTCAACTTTTCATCATTTCATGCCAAACCGGACAAAAAGTATGGTACAATTAAACCGGAAATTTTCAAACGATTGTGATGAATTTATGAGGGGACGACACCATGGAAAAAATGACAAAAGAACAACAGCAGCAAATCAGAGCACAATACAAAGAATATGAAGAAACAGTCTATGCGGACTACCCGGAGGTGAAGAAGTTCGTAAGACTGAAAAAGAGATGGCTCGGTTTTCTGATAATATTCGGTCTTGCGCTTGCCATTCTGAACAACGTGTGCACAACGATGATGACCGGAACGGCCGGAGTATCGATACTATATACGATTGGGGCCGCCGTTGCGGGGTTTGGAGTAACGTTGATTTTTCTGCTGGCATCCATGAATCCGAACTGGAGGTTTTCGCTCTTTCTGCTTCTGGCAGGATTCGGACGGATTATGTCTTTGTATGAAACGGTTACCAAATATTATGGAATCCATACACCGGGAGAAGTTCTGAAAGTCTATGCGTTGTCATTTACACAGCTGCCCTTTCTGACAACGCTGGAAATTCTTTCGTGGGTTTACGGTCTGCTGCTTATTTTGACGGCGGCAGCGCTCGTGGTTCCAAACCGCAGCAGGATGCTGGCGGTGCAGTCGGAAGAGCTCGCGGAAAAAATAAAGAGCTGTATGATGAACAACGAAAAGTAACAGAAAGTATAGATAAAGGGAAGTGAGAATGTAGAACAGGGGGACGAAATTCGATGATTTATCTGTCGCATTTTGAATTTCCGGGCAGGGAAACAGAATATAATTTTACAATGAATCAGAAACGGACGTGTTACGATACGGTATATCCTTTTCTTGTGTTATCCGAGCATCAGTTAAGGGAACTGGATTTCGAGCCGGTGACGATTTTATATGGAGGCAACGGCTCCGGTAAAACGACGGCGCTGAATGTCATTGCGGAGAAGTTAGGTCTGGAGCGGGATACGCTGTATAACCGTACAAATTTTTTTGAAGAATATACGAGGCTGTGCAGCTGTCTGGGAAAAGAAACGGAGCGCGGGAAGCGGCGCATTCCCCGGATGCCGAAGGGCAGCCGGATTATCACAAGCGATGATGTTTTTGACTTTATGTTGAATCTGCGAAGCATCAATGACGGAATCGACCGGAAAAGAGAAGAATTGTTAGATGATTATCTGGACACAAAATATTCTCAGTTTACAATGCGTTCGATAGAGGACTACGAGCAGTTGAAAAAGGTATGCTCTGTCAGGAGCAATACGCAGTCAAAATATATCCGCCGGAATCTGATGGACAATGTCCGCGAGCATTCCAACGGCGAAAGCGCTTTTCTGTATTTTACGGACAAAATCAAAGAAAACGGTCTCTATCTGCTGGACGAGCCGGAGAACAGCCTTTCTCCGGCGAAGCAACAGGAACTTCTGAAGTTTCTCGAAGACTCGGCGCGTTTTTTTTGCTGCCAGTTTATTATCGCCACCCATTCGCCCTTTTTATTGTCCATGCGGGGGGCGAAAATATATGATATGGACGAAGAGGTGGTGGATGTAAAACGTTGGACAGAGCTTGAAAATGTCCGGACGTATTATGATTTTTTCAAAAAATATGAGAACGAGTTTCAGCAGTTTCCGTAAATCGGCAAAATTTGCAGAGAAATGTATTACGATAACATGCGGATGTTCATACCGACCGGGATTTGTGTCAGCGAATTATTTCTGACCATATATTTGACAGACATTAATGCTGATTTTTGGCAAATTTCAGAAAATAGAAGTATCATTTTATGCCTGGATATGTTATCCTGAAAATAACAAATGAACAGGAGGATATCCGGTGCGAGGGAAAAAACAGAACAGCTGTTACGAGGAAGATAAAGCCCTTCTGCTTGCCTTTATGGACAAGGCGGTTCAGGGGGATTTTTCGCAAATCGATACGGCGGCGTTTCATGATACCGCGATGGCTGAAAAGTACAACAGGGTATTGAATGCTTTTTTAAAATCCAATAATAATTTTGTGATGCGTTTGAACGATTCCATGTCGAGAATCGGCGACAGTTCCTGCGTCAAGGAAATGATAGAGCAGGTAAATTCTCAGACCGCGGCCATCAACGATATGCGCGGTTCGAGTCAGGAACTGGAAGATTCCATTCATAATATTCAGAATGCGGTGCAGAACATTCAGGGGAATGTCCATGAAGTCATTGCAACTTCGCAGAACAGTCTTGCAGGTATGAATGAAAGCGTGCGGATTGTGGACGAATCTGCGAAGCAGGTGCTTGCCATCAACGAACAGGTTTCCGTTTTTCGTGAAAAAGCAATCAGCATCAACAATATCATCGATATGGTGAAAAAAATCGCAAGCAAAAGCGGCATGCTCGCATTGAACGCGTCTATTGAAGCAGCCCGCGCCGGAGAGGCGGGAAGGGGATTTGCGGTGGTTGCGAACCAAATCAGAGACCTTTCTGCGAGCACAACGGCATCTGCGGAAGACGTGGTGCGGGATGTGGAAGAACTGATGCGGGGGATTACGGCGCTTTCCGAGTCTATCGAAGAGACGACAACAAGGTTGAAGAACGGAAACGAAAGCGTCCATAAGTCCATAGAAGATATCGGCGGCACGCTGGTGCAGCTGAATTTTATCAGCGATGAGATAGATAATATTTACGAAGAAATCAATACGCAGTCCGGGCTGACGCAGGATTTTGTATCGTCTATCGACAGGATTGCGGACAGTTATGATACGCTGGCCGATGAATGTGTAGGTACAGGAGAACACCTGTACCGTATTTCGCGTGATATCGACCGGGCGAGAAGTGATATGGCAAGACATAATGCAAATATTTCGACGCTGGACTGGCTGACGGTTTTTGAAATCGACCATTTGATTTTTACCTGGCGTCTTTATAACAATCTGGCGGATTTCGAGCAGCTTAATATTACGCAGCTGAACAATCCGTCTGGCTGTAAGTTTGGAAAATGGGCGGCAGAACAGAAAGATTCCGGAATTGCGGGTTCTTCCGAGTTCCGACAGGCGGTCGGACTGCATGAAGAACTGCATAAACATGCCTGCGATTCCTGGCATGCCAAAGACAGGGGCGACCGGGAAAGCGCGCTTGCGAAGTTCGACCAGGCTTATGAAGTTTACGGCAGGTTCCGGAAAGCGATGGAAGGTCTGCGCAGGGTGGTCAGGAATACCGTGGACAGCGAAGAAACGAACATGAAAATATATGCGATGTAGGAGAGGGGCCTCAGGCGCTCTGTAAGATAATAAGATATGAATAAATTGGATGTACTGAAGAAATATTTCGGCTATGCCGAATTTCGTGAGGGGCAGGAAACTTTAATTGACGGCATTTTATCCGGGCGGGATGTGCTTGGAATCATGCCGACGGGGGCTGGAAAATCTATTTGCTATCAGGTTCCGGCTCTTCTTTTTCCGGGTATCACGCTTGTAATATCGCCGTTGATTTCTCTGATGAAAGACCAGGTACAGGCTCTGAATCAGGCGGGCGTTCATGCCGCCTATATCAACAGTTCTCTGAGTGAATCTCAGATTTCCAAAGCATTGCGGCTGGCAGCGGCGGGACAGTATAAGATTATTTATGTGGCGCCGGAACGGTTGGAAACTTATGATTTTATGGTGTTCGCGAGACAGGCGGAAATTTCGATGCTCACGGTGGATGAAGCGCATTGTATATCCCAGTGGGGGCAGGATTTCCGGCCAAGTTATCTGAAAATCGTACAGTTTATAAAACAGCTGGAAAAGCGTCCGGTCATCAGCGCTTTTACCGCGACGGCCACGGAAGCGGTGAAGGAAGATATTGTCTGTGTCCTCGGCCTGCAGAACCCGGATGTGCTTGTTACAGGATTTGACCGAAAGAATCTCTATTTTGCAGTAGAGACGCCGAAGAAAAAAGACAGTTATGTCATAAATTATATCGGGGAGCATGCGTCGGAAAGCGGTATCGTATACTGCGCAACCAGAAAAAATGTGGATGCACTGTATGAGAAGCTGTGCGCGGAAGGTATTCCGGCGGCAAGATACCATGCGGGACTTACCGGAGAAGAGCGGAAACAGAGTCAGGAAGATTTTATTTTTGATACCCGTCCGGTCATGGTCGCCACAAACGCTTTCGGAATGGGAATTGACAAGTCCAACGTGCGCTATGTCCTGCACTATAATATGCCGCAGAGTCTGGAAAATTATTATCAGGAGGCCGGCCGCGCCGGAAGAGACGGCGGGAGGGCGGAATGTATTCTGCTGTATTCGGCACAGGATGTTATGATAAACCGTTTTCTGATGGATAACAGGGAACAGAACGGCGAGTATACAAAGGAAGAGACGGAAGCGCTCAGGGAGCGGGACGAAGAACGGCTGAAAAAGATGACCTTCTATTGTATGACGCCGCACTGTCTGCGGGAATATATCCTGCGTTATTTTGGGGAAAAAGGAACGGTAAACTGTGAAAACTGCCGGAATTGCCTCAGAGAATTTGAACAGGTCGATGTGACGGAAACGGCGATGAGTATTTTGGCCTGCATCCGGGAAGTCAGGCAGCGGTACGGCGTGAATGTCATTGCGGGAATGCTGGCGGGAGATGACCGTGCGAAACTGCGGGAATACGGCATGTTTTCCTACCGTTCCTACGGAATTTTGAAACCGATGCGTGAAGTGGAAATCAAGCAGCTCATCAACCGGATGCTGGTGGAAGGACTGCTTTCCGTAACAAATGATAAATATGCTATTTTGAAGATAACAGAGAGGGCGGAGGAAATGGCAGAGAACGGCGAACGTTTTATTCTGAAACAGCCGAAAGAAGAACCAAAGGCAGAGAAGAGCACGACAGGAAAGAAGCCGGCGGCGGGAACACGGCGTTCCGATATATTAAATTCCAGAGGACTGGAACTGTTCGAGCAGCTTCGCGAGCTGCGCTCGACCATTGCGAAAGAACAAAATATGCCGCCTTATATTATCTTTGCGGATAAAACGTTAGTGGATATGTGCGTTCAGGTTCCGTTTAACAAAAAGGAAATGCTGAAAGTGACAGGAGTCGGTGAAAATAAGTTCACTCGATATGGTGAGAGATTCCTCGAAAGCATCAGAGAATATACGGGCGGAGTCCGCGAGAAGTTCTATTTTGGGGAGGAATAAGCCTTTACTTTTGCAGGTGGGAATGATACAATAAAACATACATAAAATTTGTGCGATTGTCTTTAATATTGTGCAAAATTCACATGAGAAAGGACAGGGGAGTTATGAGGATTGAAGATTTCTGTGATATGGCCAAGTTTGAAAATATTATGGATAACTGGGCGAAAAGTACAGGCCTGGCGACCGTAGCCGTTGGCGCAGACGGAAAGTACATCAGCGAATGTTATAATTTCACAGATTTTTGTATTAAACTGACAAGAGGCAGTAAGGAAGGGTGCAGACGCTGCGAGAAATGTGACCAGGAAGGACAGGGCGTATATACCTGTCATGCAGGGCTGGTAGATTTTGGGATTCCTATTGCATTAAGCGACGGCACGGTGCTCGGCAGAGTTATCGGCGGGCAGGTTCTCCCGGAAGAACCGAGTGACAGTGCATTTCGGGCTACGGCAAGAGAACTCGGCATTAACGAAGAAACTTACATCGAAGCGCTGCATAAAGTAAATGTAAGAACAAGAGAAGAAATTGAAGCATCCGCCAATCTTCTTGGCGATGTAATCAATATGTTTGTTCGTTCCAGTTATCAGGAGAAACAGAACGAGCGTATTCTGGAGAAACTGCGCAACGGCATTTCGAAGGCGGCCAAAGAGATTGACGCGGCCAATGCGAGCACTTCCCAGATAGCGGCTTTCAGCAAACGGCAGAATATGCTGGCTTTAAATGCTTCTATCGAGGCAGCCCGTGCGGGTGAAAGCGGAAAAGGATTTGCTGTCGTTGCCGCAGAGGTACAGAAGCTTGCAGGCGGTATGGCGGAAACGAGCAAGGAAATTGACGAAAGACTGGCACATCTTACCGTCACCATCAATGAATTGAACGACTAGGCGGAACTTGATTACTGGCGGGGAGATACATATGGTCTGGTTATCGGAATTTGCCGGATGCTTTATTCTTCTGGCAGGCGGTTATGCGTATATGTGCAATATATCGCTGAAAAAAACACAGATAGCTGCGTTGAACTATACGGAACTGACAATCGCGTGGAGCCTTGCGGTGGGATTCGGCCTTGCCGTATCTTCGATTATGGGCGGCCCTGCGTATTTGAATCCGGGCGTTGTTTTGGGAAATGTTATATGTAACGGTATGGGAATCGGAGAGGCGGCCCTCTATCTGCTCATGGAATTTCTGGCGGCGGGAGCGGCGATGCTTGTCTGCATGATTTTTTTCTGGGATTCCTTTCGGGCTTCCACAGATGCGCCGAAGCGGGGAATCTTTTCGGCATATCCGGTGGAAAAAAATCTTCCGCTGAATTTTATACAGGAGTTGATTGCGACATTCTTTTTCATGTTCATTGTGTTCATGTGCATCACGGGCGTCAGTGACCTGAAAGCAGGGAATCAGTCGTTAATCATCGGTATGGTCGGGTTCGGCGCCGTTGCTTTTCTTTCTTTATCGTTTAACAGTACGGGGTACAGCATGAATGCCATGCGTTCCGTATTCAGCAGCATATGGTTTACCGTTCTTCCTTTTCCGAACAAGAACGGGGAGAAAGTGGATTGGAAATATCAGCTGACCGTTAATTTTATCGGTTCTTCTATGGGCGGTATTCTGGCGGTTATGGCTACAAGCTATTTAAAAAGTATATTATAACAGTTGAAATTTGTAATGGGAGGAGGGATTACGATGAGTACGATGTCAGTCGGCAGAGGAATGTTCAATATGTATTCCCATATTGCAAGCGGAAAGCGGATTCATTCCGCGTCGGATGATGCGGCGGGTCTTGCGATTGCAAAGCGCATGAAACGGGAAGAGACTGGACTGAACGTCGGCGCGCAGAACGCACAGATGGGAATTGCCGCATTGAATGTGGCGGACGGAGCGTTGGGCGGTGTAACGGATTATCTGCAGAGAATCCGTGACCTTGCGGTACGCTCGATGAACGGCATCAATTCACCTTCGGATAAAGCCATTTATCAGAGAGAAATTGACCAGATGAAACAGGGCATTCAATCTCTGGCGGAAGGCACTTCGCTGAATGAGCAGAAGCTGCTTGACGGAAGTATGGCTGACTTGGAGCTGGTAACGAATCCGAGCGGCGGCAGCAGAAGAATCCAGATGGCGAACACGACACTGGAAGCGCTTGGCATTGCTGATTTGGATGTGACTTCCGAAGATTTCAGTCTGGATGCAATCGATAAGGCATTAGATATGGTGTCGGCACAGAGAGGCAGTCTCGGCGCTTCGACAAATGGGCTGGAGTATTCCTATAACTATAATACATCAGCATCCTTGCAGCAGTTAAAATCCAGAAGCAGCCTTGAGGATTTGGATTTGCCGAAGGCGGTTTCGGAGAAGCAGAAGAAGGAACTTCTTTTTCAGTATCAGACTTTTATGATGAAAAAGAAGATGGAAGAGGAAGAAAAGACAAATAAGCTGCTTTTCTAAAAACGTATTTTATCCCGGATATGCGAATAACGTATATCCGGGATTTTTTTGGCTTGCATTTATTCCAGAATGCGTTATAATGATAAGACTACGGTCAAAACGCCTGCCGGTGCAGGCGAATCATTGCGAAAAGGAAAAGGTGCGGGAATGTTCAGTAAAGCGAAGCGGAAATTTATCGGAGACAGAGCTTTTTATAAGATGGTGCTGGCAGTTGCGGTGCCTATTATGATTCAGAACGGCATCACCAATTTTGTCGGACTGCTCGATAATATTATGGTCGGTCAGGTCGGCACGGAACAGATGTCTGGCGTTGCCATTGTCAATCAGCTGATGATGGTCTATTACCTTTGTGTATTCGGTGGACTTGCGGGCGCGGGAATTTTTACGGCGCAGTATTTCGGACAGAAGGACAACGAGGGAATCCGGCAGACTTTCCGGTATAAATTCTGGATGGCTCTTATCCTGACGACAGGGGCCATATTGCTGTTTCTTTCTTTCGGAGAAAATCTGATTCAGATGTATCTGAAGGGGAGCAGCGACGGCGGAGACCTGGCGGCGGCGCTGTATCACGGGAAAAATTATATGCTTGTGATGCTTCTTGGGCTTCCGGCTTTTATGATGGTACAGATATATGTCAGCACGCTGCGCGAATGCGGAGAGACGGTCGTGCCGATGAAGGCAGGTATTGCCGCGGTCTTTGTGAATCTGTGTCTGAACTATCTTTTAATATACGGAAAACTGGGACTGCCTGCGCTCGGTGTTGTGGGCGCGGCAATCGCGACGGTGATATCGCGATATGTGGAAGCCGCGATTGTCATCGTGTGGACACACCGGCACAAAGAAAAGAACCCATACATAGAAGGCGTATACGCCACGTTGAAAGTGTCGGGACATCTGGCAGGAAAATTTTTTATCAAGGGCGCGCCGCTGCTTATCAATGAGACGATGTGGTCGGCGGGAATGGCAATGCTGACCCAGTGTTATTCCATGAGGGGACTCAGCGTTATCGCCGGGCTGAACATCGCCAATACCATCAACAACGTATTTAATGTCGTGTTCATCGCTATGGGAGATGCGGTTGCAATCATTATCGGCCAGCTCCTCGGCGCGGGCAAGATGGAAGAAGCGCGGGATACGGATAATAAAATCATCGCCTTTTCGGTTGGCTGCTGCATCGGAGTGGCGGCTCTGATGGTCTGCATCGCACCGCTGTTCCCTCAAATCTATAATACAAGTGATGAGGTAAAAGCGGTGGCGGTACAGTTCATCATCGCACAGGCGATTTTTATGCCTCAGGCTGCTTTCATGCACGCCACATACTTTACGCTGCGGTCGGGCGGAAAGACAATTGTTACGTTTCTGTTTGACAGCGTTTTTGTCTGGTGCGTCAGCGTTCCGGTCGCGTATTGCATGAGCCGCTTTACCGGTATGCCCGTTATTATGATTTTTGCAATGGTGCAGATTTCAGACTGGATTAAATGTATCATCGGTTTTGTCCTGGTGAAAAAGGGCGTCTGGCTGCAGAATATTGTAGCAAGGGAATGAAAACCATTCCCGGAATAAACTCCATTCCCGGAATGAAAACCATTCCCGGAATGAAAACCATTCCCGGAATAAATTCTATTCTTTATCTTTGGCGGCGGCAGAACAGGAACGCGGCGGCGGTTGCGATGCAGAGTATCAGGATATGCAGCGTAACGCCCGGAAAAAGGTTCCATAAAAAGTTGTTCATCCATGTGAGCCTTTCCATTAGTATAAGGGCGGCGAAAGCAATCAGATAGATGGCTGCACAGCCGAAAATCAAATTTTTCCGCCGCTCTTTTTTCTGCATTGCATTTTCCAGTGATTTCTGCTGATTTTCCAGCATTTGTGTTTTGGCCGATAAAAGGTCGATTTCGGATGGTTTTAACAGGTAATCTGTTGAAACGTTAAAGATTTCGCATAAAGCGACGATTTTGTCCAGTTCCGGCACAGACTGTCCGCTTTCCCATTTGGAGACAGACTGTCTTGAGACGCCTGTTTTTTCTGCAAGCTGCTCCTGTGTCAGGTCGTTTGCCTTTCGAAGGTTTAATAATTTTTCTGATAAATCCATTTGAGTTCCTCCTTGTGTTTGATGAGGATATCTTAACAACGCATGCGGTTGCATACAATCAATCGGGATAGGAATCTGCGCCGCCTGTGGTTGCATCTATAGGAAATTGCTGTAATCTCAGCAGCCTGCGTTTTTTATCATTCAGGCAATCATCCTTGTTTCATCTTGTGCGGCCGCTTCGGTTATTTGTGCGGGCCGTTTCTTTTTCCATATGGATTCCATGAGATACCGCAGAAGCAGCGGAATCGAAACGCCGGCCGCCAGATAGACCATTTTAAAGTGTTCCACGCCCCTTACAAGGTATATGTAGTCGATATAGGTTTTGAACTGTTCAAAATCGAAATCGGCGCAGAAGCCGGAATGGGCGGCGACGCCGGCGAGAATGATTTTGATGAGCATAAAAATCATTATATGGTGCATCATGACCGTAAAAGTATTCTGTCCCAAATATTTTACAGCCCGGTTTTCGCCGGCAACAGGAGTCAGCAGACGGGCAATGCGGAGCCAGAAGGCAATACCTGACACGATTGTCACATATGGAATAACAGGACCGTTGGCGAAGCTGGTGCACCAGACGGCGCTGAAACCCAGACCGTTGCAGCACAGGTGCAGAAGCGTCTGAATGCCGAGCAAAACCGCAAAATAAGGCAGACTGCCAAGCGTATCGTGTTTTTCCAGATTTTTACGGTAGAATTGTCCCATCTGGAAACAGGGAAAAAGGAAAAGGATTCTTCCGGGCGTTTTGTAGATGCCCCATACACGGCCTTCAATGGCAAATGATACGACAGCCATGCCGACGAGCAGGCAGACGGCCAGATACAGCCATTCCAGAACATGGTTTACGGAGTCGGCGGAAACTTCATCAGAAGCGTTTTGTCTGTTCAGGGTTCTGATAAATGTCCGCAGAGGCTTAGCTAAAAGCTGTTTTGCGATAATGCGCATGAATAGATTCATGACTTCGATGAAGAATAAGACCGGAACGAACCATGCGGCATAGTTATACAGGAACTGGTAGCCGTGCAGAAACGGCGTCAGGAAAAGTGTGCGGAAACTGATTTCTTCGCCGATTGCAAGTCCGCATGTGCGCAGAAAATGCGCGATGAGGCCGTAAAACAGGTTCCAGGCCAGATAAGGAACGAGGAGCCGCCTGCATTTTCTGACGATATAGGCAAGGGGATGCTCTTCTTCCGCATCTTTATAAAAATAACCTGAAATAAACAGGAACAGCGGTACATGGAAAGAATAATAAGGGAACAGGCCGCCTGCCGCCATCAGGTCGTAACCGAGGTGGCCGGCAACAACCATAATTATCGCAAAGCCGGATAAGAGGCCGAAAGTCATATTATATGTATGTTTTTGCGTTTCCGTTTTTTTCATCATAGGAATACCATACCTTTATCTTTGAGTTAAAATTATATTAAGTATAGTATACTAAGAGACGCGGGAAAAGGGAAATGTTTTTATATGGAATTGAGCGACCTGTCAAAATATCATGAAATTAAAACATGACGTAAGATTATTTATTTGACGCAAGATATGAACCTTGACACAGGATGTCGGGGTTTATGTGGTATACTTTATTCAAAGGAGTTATTTCCTAAGAGGGAAAGATAAGGAGAGAGAGGAATTTGCGAATGGGATATACGGTAAAACAACTGAAAGAGCTGACGGGAACGGAATGCTATGCGATGTACGAACAACTCAATCATTATATCATGGATTCCTATAATGTGAATCAGCAATGGGAGAAAGAGAAAAAGGACGGGGAAATCTGCCTGCGCTATCGCCGCAGCGGAAAAACGCTCTGTACTGTCTATTTTCGCCGAGGCCAGATTGGCATAATGGTGATATTCGGAAAAGAGGAGCGGAAAAAATTTGAAGAATCGGAAAGCCGGTTTTCTGAAAAAGTACGGGATATTTACTATCGGGCCCAGACGTATCACGACGGAAAGTGGATGATGTTCGATGTGAGCAATTCGGAACTGTATGATGATATCAAGATGCTGTTGGAAATAAAAAAGTCTCCTGACAGAAAACTCACGATGTGCGGTTACTGCTGTGATATGTGTCAGGCGTTCGTCAGAAATATCAGGAAAAAAGACGAACGGGAACAGTTGGCCGGTTATTGGAAGCGTTATTACGATTTGGATATTCCCGTTGAAAACATGAATTGTGACGGATGCCGGTGTAAAAAAGCGGAAGCCCGCAGGATTGACGACGCCTGCCCTGTCCGCGCCTGCGTTCTGAGCAGAAAATTGAACGACTGCGCCGAATGTGAAAACTATCCCTGTGAGACGTTTCTGTCAAGAAAAGGATTGAGCCATGCAGAAGCGGATGAAATGGAAGAATTGGATGTTTTAAGCTACCATGAATATTTAGCGGCGTTTGACAATCGGTCAAGACTGGAGCGCAGGCTGAAAAGAAATGACGATTGATGGAAAGGTGATTTTGTAAAATATACTTTTATTTATAGCCGGATTTTGATAAAATGGGTATCATAAATATAAAAACGCTTTCATAATACCGTATGAACCGGGCAAAATTATCGTCTGGAACATTTTGGCCTATTGACGAAACGTCTTTTATCCGCTATGATAAACAGAGTAAGAGTTACATCTTCATGTGCCTGCGGGTTGCAAAGATGTATCAGGATTTGAGGAAAGAGAGGAAAATGTATGTTAAGCATTGTGAGTGTGGAGCTTTCAGTAAACTGAATAGTTGATGATTTCTTTATCTGCCATACAAAGTGCTTTGCATACTTTCTATATAACGATTGATTTCCCAAGAAGCATGACTGTCCGCTCATGTTTTTATCCTATAGGAAATTGCTGTAATCTTAGTGGATGCCAGACAAGAATTTACGCAGTAAATTCTTGGAACGCAGGCTGCTGAGCCTGCGTTTTTTATCCTATAGGAAATTGCTGTAATCTCAGCATCCTGCGTTTTTTATTGAATGGGAAATTGTGCCGCGGCGTCGTAAAACGCCGGGGAAATTACAGAGTTTTGGGATATCCATGCAACCATGCCGTGTGGCAGAGCTGCATGTTTTTTTTGCGTTAAAATAATGAAAAGAAAGTTTATACCCGGAACAGGGATGCTGCGCGTCCCGAAGTTCCAACTGATTAAAAGACTGATGCAAGTTTGTGCTTTACGGCTGCAAACTTGCAGGCTAAGAGAAAGGAATGGTTATAAAAATGAATACAGAACAGATTTTGGAATTTGATAAAATAAAGGAAGTATGGCTCGGTCTGGCATTGACCGATGCAGCGAAAGAGGAAATCAGAATGACACAGCCCTGTCTGTCGGAGCGTGAGCTTTCCCGAAGGCAGCGCGAGACGAGCGAGGCAAGAATCCTGATTGAAAAAGGCGGCAATCCGCCGCTTGTATCGCTTTCGGGTATTCGGGAATATCTTATGACAGCGGAAAAAGGCGGCTGCCTGACTCCGGACCAGCTGGAAGAGACAGGAATCGCGCTGGTAGCCGTTATGCGTCTGAAACAATATCTGGAACGGTGTCAACAGTTTCAGATTCCGCTGGCATACTATGCGGAAAATCTGGATGCGTTGGAAGAAGTAAAAGAATTGATTGCGCTGCAGATTCGGAGCGGCAGGGTGGACGACGGCGCGTCCAGACTCTTAAAATCGCTTCGAAGTGAGATAGAAAGACTCAAAGCGAGGATGCAGGAAAAGGCGGATGCAGTCATGCGTGCAAATAAGGCATGTATGTCGGACAGTTTCAGCACCGTGCGGAACGGTCATATCTGCATACCGGTTAAAAAAGAATACAAGTTTAAAATAAGCGGGAGCGTCATCGACAAATCTTCGACAGGAAGCACGCTGTTTATTGAACCGTCTGCGGTAGTGAAGCTTGTCGAAGAATTACAGCTGATGCAAATCGATGAAGAGAACGAGGAACGCCGGATTCTCTATATGCTGACGGCAATGCTCGCGGAGCAGGCGGAGACGATGCGGCAAAACATGAAAGTCATGGAAAAGCTGGACTATATTTTTTCCAAAGGGAAACTGAGCCTGGAATATGAAGGAACGGAACCGGAAATCAATACGGACAGAAACATATTTTTAAAAAATGCCAGGCATCCGCTGATGGATAAAGCAATCTGCGTGCCGCTGCAGTTTGAACTCGGAAAGAAAAAAGATGGAGACATTGTTCGGGGAATCGTGATAACCGGACCGAATACGGGAGGAAAAACGGTTGCAATCAAGACCGTTGCATTGAACTGCATGATGGCACAGTGCGGCCTTCATGTTGCGGCGGAGGAAGCCGGAATCTGTATGAACAGCAATTTCCTCTGCGATATCGGAGACGGACAGAATCTTTCCGAAAACCTTTCCACTTTTTCGGCTCATATTACGAATGTACTGGATATTTTACGAAAAGTAAATTCTGACAGTCTTGTCATAATGGATGAACTCGGTTCAGGAACCGACCCGACGGAAGGAATGGGAATTGCGATTGCCATCCTGGAGGAGTTGAAAAAAAGCGGTGCGCTGTTTCTCGTAACGACACATTATCCGGAAGTCAAACAGTATGCGGAGCAGCAGAAGCATATCGTAAACGCCCGGATGACTTTTGACAGAGAAAGTCTGCGGCCGCTTTACCGGATGATTATCGGTGAAGCTGGTGAAAGCTGCGCTTTATATATCGCAAAACAGCTCGGCATGCCCGCCGCCATGCTGCGCAATGCCGCGAAGGCGGCGTACGGAGACAAAACGCCGGGAAGCGGAAACGACGCCTGCGGATATGGGATAGAAGAGGGCTGTCTTGTCACGGAAGAGACAGAAACGGTTCTGCAAAAAGAAAGCGTGCCCAAAATTAAGAAGCATAAAAAAGAGAGCAGAAAGCAGGAGGAGGCCGGAAAGTTCCGGTTGGGCGACAGCGTTATGGTTTTTCCGGACAAAAAAATCGGCATCGTATGTCAGCCTGCCAATGAAAAGGGCGTGCTGCGGGTACAGATGCCGGATAAAAAAATCTGGATTAACCATAAAAGGCTGAAATTGCATGTCAAGGCCGAGGAGCTGTACCCTGAGGATTATGATTTTTCCATTCTGTTTGATACGGTCGAGAACAGGAAACTTCGGCATCAGATGGGAAAACGGCATGTTGAAGGAGAGGAGATATTGTTATCCGATTCCCAGTAAGTGCCTTTCCATGCTTTCCGTCAGTTTGTGAGAGTCTTCTTCCATATGGGAAAGATGGCTTATTATCAGGCCGCGCTCCGGCAGGACATAGCAACGCTGCCCCCATTTTCCGCTGATGCGAAAACCGTCCCGGTATTTCCAGATAAAATATCCGTAGCCGCCTTCCCGGTTCATCTGCCGGATGCCGGTGGCTGTTTTCACATATTTTTCTGACAGGATGCGCTCGTTCTCATAAACTCCGTTATGAGCGAGCAGCATGCCGACCCGGCTCAAATCGTGAACGGGCATTTCCATGCCGGAAGCGCCGTAGAAATAGCCGTCGGGACATCGTTGATAAACCGGCTCCGTAATATGCAGCGGTACAAAAAGATTTCTGTTGAGAAATTGGAACAGGTCTTCCTGAAGAGCTTCCGTCAGGGCAACGCCCACAAGATATGCGGAAATATTCGTATAGTGAAAGACTTTCGTCCTTACGTCCGGGAGCGGACAGGAAAGAGAATACTGCAAATAACTTTCTCCTTCCGGGCGAAAAGGATAACCGTCAACGGACATGGTCATCAGTCTTTCGATTGTCACCGCCTGATATGCCGTTCGCTGGCTTTCGGACATTTGATGAATGATTTTTGAAGGAAGATATGTAAGGACCGATTTTTCCAGGTCGAATTTTCCACGGTCACAGGCAATGCCCGCGGCGATGGAAACCATTGTTTTGGTGGCGGAGTAGATGGGGAAACGGCCGTCCGTCGTGTTTCCGTAATGATGAATGAGCCGGTCGTTTTCATATAGTTCCAGACCGTGAACTTTCCAGTTGTTTTTTTGGATATCCTGTATCAGTGCGTCGAAATCCATGATAGCCTCCTGTGTAAAAATTTCGTGTTTTTTCCTATAAGATGCGGGTGTCAGATGGCGCTTCGTAGAATGCAATCTTCCCTGATAATTTCTTTGAAGCGCCATTTGACACCCGCATCTTAATAAGAAATTGCTGCCAAGCCTGCGCTTATTAGAGCTCATTTCCCTCAAAGATAATCTTTCAAGTCTTTGCACAGTTCCTCTTCAATGGAAACAAGTCGTTTGCAGATATCTTTGGAAGTTTTGTCGGCGCCCTGGTATTGGTTCATATATTTGTGAAGCGATTTGACGCCCATGTTGCAGCCGTCTGTCATGACGTCCGCGATGGCGGAATCGCTGTCATTCATGCCGATTTTCATATTGGTTTTCAGCCAGGACATGCCCTTCGCCACAGGGCTTGGGTCTTTTTCCTCACTGTTATGCTTTATCAGCAGAGAGTGGATTTCATTTCCGAGTTTTTCGTGGTGCGCCTTACTTTCCGATAACAGGCTTTTCATATCGGAGTCCTGAATGCGTCCCAGGACTTCGTCGATGGAAGTGACTGCCATTTTCGTGCCGGAGTCACATTCTTTGAGTAAAGAAATCGTATCGCGGTTTTCCATAAGCTTTTCTCCTTTTCCAAATTCATTCCCTTTTCACAATTTTTTTAACAATTTATTGTTGGGTTGGATGTTATTGTGCCCGGAAAACATCGATATTATCAGGCCAAATTATTGTAGATAAAAGGCATCTTTTGTAAAAATTTCAGAAAACTCCGCGTCATTGTAGACCATCAAGACGACATCCGGATTCATTTTCTCGATATAACTGAGCAGGCTTCCGGTAAAGCTTGCGTTGTGTATGATGGTGATATTTTTTACGCCAAGAGAAAGATAGGCGCTGACCGGCCAGTTAAAGGAATCGCCGATAACCAATATCTTTTTGTCTTCCGATGCGTTTTCATTGGTTATTTCAAATATCAGAGAATTAAAAATCCGAAAAGCGTTGTGGTAGGGACCGCCTTCTAAGTCCCATGTATCTGCCGGATGCAGGACTGCATCGAGAAAACCGCCTTCCCATGCGGTATCTTCCGCATATACGATTTTATACGAGCCGTCATTTGCCGGAACCGGAATAGAGAAATCGTAACCGCAATTTTCCAGGATGCGGTCTTTTTGTTCCGGATGAAGAGAAAGCAAGTCATAAAACCGGTCCGGCGAATAGACATCCATATCAATGGAAAAGTTGTAGGATGTATTCAGTTCTTCGGCAATCAAAACCGCGCAGGAAAGCGCGTTTTCCGGCATCCAGTGGAGGGAGGCATCGAAAGAAATATTGTCGGGGCAGTCTCTTGCAATCGGAATGACGTTGATATTTTCCTCTTCCAGCATGTTGATAAAGGCGTAACTTCGTTCCGGAATGACCAGAGAATCGCCCTGAAGCGTCGTTCCCTGATAATATTGGATGGAACCTTCGGTGGGCGTCTGAACATACAGGAAAGGGTAACCTTTTTGCTGTAAAGTATTGCGAAAGGCGATGACATTATCCGCATATTGTTCCACATAGGCGATGTTCTCATAGATGCCGGATATCTCGTCGATGTTATAGCGATATACATTTTCTTTCAGGCCGTTCACCAGCAAATTGATTCGTTCGCTTCCCGGAAAGGAGACCGTACAGTAGCTTTCGAGGGATTTTTTAACGGCGGCGCACTTTTCCGCATATGCGCTTCGAAAAGAAGCGGAATTTTCATAGGGATATTTCAGCGACCAGGTATCTTCTTCTATCACCGTCTGAATGGTGATTCTTTTCAGCAGAATATTGAGCAGTCTGTTTCCGGTCTGGCCGTCAGGATAGATTCGAACGGTGATTATCATGGTTAATACGAGAAGGAAAGGCCCAATGAGGATAAGGCTTACGATGCAGTTTTTAAAAGTCTCTATTTTTTTCACAGGTCATACTCCTAAAAGTTAAAGTAGATGAACGGACTGTAAAGACCGTTTATGACAACAAGCAGCGAGATGAAAAGAAGGCTTATGGATATCACGCAGTCAAAAATGGAATAGAGAAGCGTCCCCCGGCAGGAAGACAGCATTCGTTCTTTCAAATAACGGAAACAGGGAAAGGAACCGATGTATGCGAGGATGAAAACAACGGCGCCGTTCCGGGCATATTGAAGAGTTGATGCGTCATACCAGCCCTTGAAGGGAAAAAACATATTGCCGATGAAGCGGAATGCCGTTGTGATATTCTCAGCCCGGAACAGGACCCAACCGATGGTAATGAGCAGCATGGTGAGCAGATAGCCGGGAACGGCAGGAAGCTTTCGATGAATCCCTGTCTTTTTTTCAAATAATTGCAGAAGGAACCAGACCATTCCCCAGAGAATGAAGGTCCATTCTGCGCCATGCCAGATTCCGGTCAGAAGCCATACAAGAAAAAGATTCCATATATGTCTTTTTCTGGAAACGCGGTTGCCGCCAAGCGGAATATACACATAATCACGAAACCAGTCGGTCAGAGAGATATGCCATCGTTTCCAGAATTCGGTGACGCTCCTCGAGATATAAGGGTAATTGAAATTTTCCTGAAAATGAAATCCGAAGCATCTCCCGAGACCGATTGCCATATCCGAATAGCCGGAGAAATCATAATAGATTTCAAAGGTATAAGCGAGCGCGCCGCACCATGCCGTCAATACCGCAATGTCTGAATACTGTGCGGTAATGAAAATCTTATCCGCTATACCGCCGAGAAAATCGGCTATCAGAATTTTTTTGGCCAGTCCGCGTATAAATCTGGAAACGCCTTCTGAGAAATCTTTTCCTGTTTCGTGTCTTTCCCGGATTTCCACTTCGACTGCGCTGTATCTGATGATAGGGCCTGCGACAAGCTGTGGGAACATGGAAATATACAGGGCCAGATGCAGGAATTTTTTCTGCGCTTTTGCCTTGCCGTAGTAAACGTCAAATATGTAACTCATAATCTGGAAAGTATAAAAAGAAATACCGACCGGCAGGTGAATGTTCGGTATTTTCATTTCCGGATAACCGGGTAAATTTTGCAGGATAAAACACAGGTATTTGTAGAGAATCAGAATCCCCAGATTGAATGCGATGGAGACGATGAGGATATATTTTTTCCCGGAAGCCGTACATTTTTCCATGAAAATGCCGGCCAGGTAATTGAAAAGGATTCCGCCTGCGAGCACAAAAACAAACTCCGGCTCTCCCCAGGCATAAAAAAGCAGACTGGCAAGCAGAAGCGTTATGTTTTTACAGGTAAGATTTCTCCCGATTTTGTACAGGAACATGACTGCCGGGAGAAACAGGATTAAAAATACTGCCGATGAAAACTGCATCTGAAAAAGCTCCTTTATGAAAATCCCTGAAAATTAAAAGTCACGCCGCCGTATGATTCCTGCAGGAACTGTGGGTAATACATCAAAATTACCACATCGGGGTCATAGGACTCGATATATTCCGGCGTAATTTCGTCAGATTTGGCGTTATAGACGCATATAAATTCCCGGAAACCGATAATCAGATAAGGATTGACGGCATTCCCGAAAGAATCCGTAATAATCAGGACTTTAATGTCGTTGGGACAATTCAGATTAAGAAAGCTTTCCGTCGAACCTCCAAGCGTCCAGTCATAAGTATAGCGGGAAGTGTATTTGCGCTCCATTAACGGCGCCTTGTTGATGGCGAGCTCTTCCAGTGTGCCGACGGTTCCGTTTTTATGTTGGATTTTCGTTTCAAAAGAAGGAAGAATCAGGTCAAAGTCATCGATGCCGGCATAATAACGTCCGGTTCTCTGCCCTCTTGAGCCAAGATGCCATTCCGGATAAGTCGTAATCGTATAACAGTCTATATCGGAGATTCGTTCGTCTACCGTGCAGCCGGTTTTTTCAACGATATAATCCTCCAGTTTTCCATAGGCATAAAATCCTGCTTTCGTATTCCAGTGATGATCCGTTTTGTACATCATATCATAGTGATTGATGCCGTCTTCGCGCATCGTTTCCCGAAAGTCGATGGTATCGACGCCTTTTTGTTCCAGCATGGCAACAAAGCGGTCGATATTGTCATTTCCGTAATCTTCGATTCCGGCAGGAAGTTCCGGGTCATATTTACCGGATGTATAGGGCGTGGAGGCATAGACAAGAGCGGTTCCCCGTTTCGCAAGGTACGCATTCAATGCGGAAACGTTATCCGCGCAGGCGTTTAAAAACTCATCGGAGGAACGGTCAAAAGTAGTCAGAAGATAACCGTTATTCAGTTTGACGACGCCGTTCATTTCCCGCTGTCCCAACAGTCTTCTGACAGCGCCGTTGAAATTGACGAACTGCACTTTGCCGAGAAAAGCAGTAGCTACGTCCGTTTCAAATTTGCTGCCCAAATCCGCGGACCATTCGTTATAGTCAACTTCTTCATATACATAGAATCTGACAAGCCGCCCGAAACTGAAGATGCCGATGACGCCGGTCAGAATGATAAACACGGCGGCAAACAGAATATAAGAGGTTTTCTTTGTTTTCTGCATGGCGGTTCCCCTCCTTAGAAATTGAAATAGATAAACGGATTGTGTGTTCCCAAAATAATAAAAGATACCGCCCAGAGAAACAGGATTCCATATACAAAAGGCGTTATGACGGAAAGGACACCGGAAAGCCCCGATTGTTCTGTTTTTGTCTTTAAGATTTCCATAACGGGCGTAGCGAACAGCAGACCGGCTGCGATAAAGATGCCGTATTCACGCATATATCCGACGAACTTGGCGTCGATGGTAAAGGGCACGCCGTATGTGCCGAGCATGGCAAGACAATAGCGGATGCCGGATTTGAGGCCGCCGGAATTGAAGATAACCCATCCGAAATTGATGCAGAGCAGGGTAATGAGCTGCCAGAAGCCTTTGAGGAGCCAATTTTTTCTTTTTTCCGGTTTCACAATATATTTCTCAACCACAAGCAGCACAAAATAGCCGATGCCCCAGGCAATAAAAGTAAATCTGGCCCCATGCCAGATGCCGGTCAGACTCCATACGACAAACATATTGAATATGTGCTTTGGAACGGAGACTTTTGAGCCTCCGAGCGGAATATAGACGTAATCCCGGAACCATTGTCCAAGAGAAATATGCCATCTGCGCCAAAATTCCGTGACGGATTTGGAAATGTAAGGATAACGAAAGTTCTCCTGAAAGTGGAATCCGAATATTTTGCCGAGGCCGATTGCCATATCGGAATAGCCTGAAAAGTCATAAAAAATCTGGAGGCTGTAACAAATGGAACCGAGCCAGAGAATGGGAGGAGCCATTATCGCATCCGTATTGAATATGGCGGTAGCGGGGATGGCAAGGTTATTTGCAAGAATTACTTTTTTACAAAAGCCGAGCATAAAACGTCTTGCGCCTTCTGAAAATCCTTCCGGCGTGCATGTCCGGTCGATAAGCTGCTTTTCGATATCGGAATACCGGACGATGGGGCCGGCAATCAGTTGTGGGAAAAAAGAAATATAAAGCGCAAGATAAAGCGGATTTTTCTGGACTTTTACCGTGCCCCGGTACACATCGATGACATACGAAAGCGCCTGAAACGTGAAAAAAGAGATGCCTATCGGCAGCGCAATTCCCCTGATTTGATAATTCGTATGAAAAAACAGATTGAGAGACGTAATTGCAAAATCCAGATATTTGAAAATAAAAAGAATACCAATATTGGCAACGACGGCCGCGGCGAGCAGACACCCCGCAAATCTTTTGCGGTTTTCCTGTTTTTGGTCCGCAATCCAGACTGCCAGCCCGTAGTTGACCGCAATCGACGCAATCATTACGAAAACAAAAGCCGGTTCGCCATACGCATAGAACAGCAGACTGGCGGCCAGAAGTATATAATTCCGATATGGTTCTTTTGCAATAAAATAAAGCAGCAGGACAAGCGGAAGAAAAGTGAACGTAAAAAATAAACTTGAAAAAACCATACGGTATTCATCCTTTAACTTTAAATAGTAAATTTTTGTATCAGTGCCCGAAGACAACTGTCAGTTATATATTTTATCATGGGCGTTCCGGGTGTCAATACTTTTTCCTTATTATAATATTTTGCTGACAGATGACCCGGAACGGAATATAATAACAACAGGCCGCAACAGCGGAAATGCTGAGAGGCACTCATGGTCTGGAAAGGGAAGCGTCGGAATGCACTTCGTCAATGCAAAAGGGATTTTGTCTTCGGGAAACGGTATGAATCTTTACAGAGGATGTACGCATGGCTGTATATATTGCGACAGCCGCAGCCTGTGTTATCAGTTCACCCATGACTTCGAGGATATTGAAGTAAAACAGAATGCGCCCGAGCTTCTGGAAAAGGCGCTGCGTTCCAGGCGGAAGCGGTGCATGATTGGAACGGGGGCCATGTGCGACCCCTATATGCAGTGCGAAGAAGAACTCAGGCTGACAAGGCGCTGTCTGGAACTGATAGACGAATACGGTTATGGACTGGCAATTCAGACCAAGTCGGACCGGATTCTGCGGGATTTGGATTTGCTGCGCAGCATTCATCATAAGGCAAAATGTGTGGTGCAGATGACGCTGACGACTTATGATGAAGACTTATGCCGCATCGTGGAACCGAATGTCTGTACGACAAGGCGGCGTTTTGAAGTGCTGAAAATCATGCGGGAAAACGGTATTCCGACCGTTGTCTGGCTGTCGCCGCTGCTTCCTTTTCTGAATGATACAAAGGAGAATGTGGAGGGGATTCTGGACTACTGCATACAGGCGGGCGTGTACGGCATCCTTTGCTTCGGCATCGGTTTAACGCTCAGACAGGGGAACCGGGAATATTTTTACGCGAATCTGGACAGGCATTTTCCGGGCCTGCATGAAAAATATCATAAAACATACGGTTATGATTATGAAATCGCCAGTGAGAACGGCGCGGAGCTGATGGCGTTTCTCAGGGAGCAATGCAGAAAGCATCATATCGTGTTCGATGTAAAAACATTGTTTTCTTATTTCCATGAATTTCCGGAAAATAAGGGGTACGAACAGCTGAGCCTGTTTTGATTTCGCTGTATTTCACACCCGTACCGGTGCAGAGTCCGGTTCTCTTTGGAGGCATGCTTTCGCTTCACGAAGGACTGCAGCGGTACTAAGTTCAAAAGCCGCAAAGCGTCTTTTTCACTAAGGACCGGCGCCCTTCCAGAGCCTCCGCCAGAGAACCGGACTCTGCGCCGGTACGGATGTGAAATATCATTTGGTTTCAGCTGCTAACGGAAGCTCCCAAACACATCATAGACGCGGATGCAGAGAAGGGTGTATAATCATAGTGCGAAGTGTGAAGGAAATCACTAAGCTCGAAAAAACCTCGCAAAGTGATTGCTTCTTCACACAAGATACAGGAAGATAAAAGCGGGGGATGAGAATTGAAAGTTTGGAAAACCCGAAGAGACGGAGGATGCCAGAACTACATAAAGAAACTTTTTTTCCTGTCCGCAGTCTGTTTGTGCGCGCTGTTCTTATGCTGTGAAACGGCGCTGGCAGCAGAAGATACGGCTTTAAACGAAGACGAGAAGGTACTTGCCCAGTACCGTGAATACCGGGAACGGCTGGAGTCCATATCGTACAGAACAGAAATCGGGGAGAATGGTTATGAGATAGTGGAAAACCAGATTTTCCCGATAGAGATTGCGGGATATGGAGAAGGAGAAGTCTCTCTCGTGCCCGCGTTCGACGAATCTTATCATCGGCTGGCCCTGTTTTTCGTGACAGAGGACGGACAGGTTATTTATAAGACGGACCAGCTGGAGACGAATAACCGCGTTCTTGGGCAGATGGAACAGCCGGCGTGCGATATCGCGGCGGTGTCCTTCCGGGATTTGGATATGGACGGACGCATGGATATCATCCTGATTACCGCCTGTGCCGGTGCGGACGGTTCCGACGAGGGATACAAAGTGGGAGACGTCCTTTTTCAGAGCAAAAAGCAGGCGGGATTCTACCGGGACTACCGGATTGCGGATAAAATCAACCGATACGGGATGAACAAGAGCGCGGAAGTGATTACTGCTTTCGTCCGGGACGGCTGTTCGACGGAATTTCTGTATACGGCGACGACGCTGAAAGAACTGTTGGCGGAAGGGCTGCAGATTATTACGGAGCAATGCTATTACAGGACGTTTGGAAAACTGGGAAAACTGCAGGTCGTGCCCGGAACGTACCGCATTTCCAATTATGATGTTTTTATGGTGTATCTCGTCAGCGAACAGGGCGATATTCTGTACAGCTTGCAGCCGATGGGGGATTATGATAACCTGTATGCGCTCAAGGGAATCAACTGCCGGGATATCGACGGAGACGGCCTGAAAGACATCGTCATTCTGGCCAGGTACAGTTATGAGGGCGAGGAAGGCCGGCTCATTGTGGAAAGCGACTATTCCATCTATTATCAACGGACGGGCGGCTTTTCACTGGATACGGAAATCAAGGATATATACAGATGCAGCGATGAAGACACGATGGAAGCGCTGGTGGAAGCGGCGAGAAAATACTGGGGGTGGAAAGCGTGAGAAGAACTTCTAAAGCTCACGCCAAAGGGCGTTTCGCTAAGAAGTTCTACGATTTGCAGAGCAAATCTTTCTCACGCTGCAGAATGCCCTGGCGGCCATTCTGCATGAAAGGCATGGGGGGATTAGAATGATTAAAATACTGATAGTGGATGATGAAAAACCGATTTGTGATTTGATAGACCTGAATCTGTCGTCGGCAGGGTATCACTGTGATGCGGTGCAGGACGGTCTTAAAGCAATCGAGAAAATAGAACAGGAAAGCTATGATTTAATTCTGCTTGATATCATGCTGCCCGGTGCGGACGGCTATGACGTCATGGAATATATCAGGCCGCTCGGCGTTCCTGTCATTTTCATTACGGCCAAACATGAGGTGAAAGACCGGGTAAAAGGATTAAAACTCGGCGCGGATGATTATCTTGTGAAGCCTTTTGATGTGGTGGAACTGGTCGCACGGGTGGAAGCGGTACTGCGGCGTTACAATAAAACGGAACAACGGCTGACGGCGGGCGACGTTATCGTGGATGTGGAGGCGCGCAGGGTGACGAAGGGCGGACGTCCGGTCGAACTGACGAATAAAGAATTTGGGCTTCTGGTTCTTTTTATCCGAAATAAAAATGTGGCGCTTTTCCGGGAAACGTTGTATGAGAAAGTCTGGGAAGAAGAATATTATGGCGACAGCCGGACACTTGATTTACATGTGCAGCGTCTCAGAAGAAAACTTGGATGGGAAAACTGTCTGGTAGCGGTCTATAAGGTCGGCTACCGGTTGGAAATAGGTTAAAGAAAAGGGTTATCTGTGATGAAATTTTCATTGAAAATCTTGCTGTGGACGATTATCGTCATGGCGCTGGCATTAGGGTTCAGCGGTTTCTATTTCGTCAATTATGTCTTTGAAACGTCTCTGGAACGGGAAGTCGGGCAGGCCATGGATGAAAGCAGCATACTCGGGTTTGCCTTCGAAACGGCGGCTTTAAGCGTTCCGGCCAAATACAGTGTGCTGCCGGATAATACGGTAGAGGAAATTGCTTCCAATCTGGAAAGAGGAGGGCAGAGCACGAGCCGCCTTCTGCGCATCTCCGATGAAGAAAAAAACGTGCTCTATACGAGCGACGGTTTTGAGATGGACGATGAACTGCTGTTCCAGACGGGAGAAAACATCAAAACATACCGCATCATCAACGTGGGAGAAAAGTATTTCGTACATACCGGAACGACGGTGAATGCGCTGAACAGGATTCTTTATCTGGAAAACATGAAAGACGTTTCGGAAGTGTTTACGGAACGGACGATGGGCTTTTCCCTTTACCGCAGGGTAACGCTCATCATGCTGTTTGCCGGGATGCTCATCATGCAGATTATTTCTTCGCTGCTGACAAAGCCGGTGCGCCTTCTGACGGAAGGGACAAAAAGAATGGCGGCGGGCGATTACGCTTACCGTGCAAAGCAGATAAGCCAGGACGAGCTCGGTCAGCTGACGAAGGACTTCAACAGCATGGCGGGCGCGCTTGAGCAGAATATCGAAAAGCTGGAAGAGGAAATTGAGGCGAAAGAGGAATTTATGGGAGCCTTTGCCCATGAGCTGAAAACGCCGCTGACGGCGATAATCGGTTATGCGGATATGCTTCGTTCCCATAAACTGGATGAAGAAAAAAGCATCATGTCCGCCAATTACATTTATACGGAAGGAAAACGGCTGGAAACGATGTCGCTGCGCCTGCTGGACATCATTGTTGCCGGAAAAGAAGAAGCGGAACTGCAGGCGGTTCCCGTGGAACCGGTTTTTGCATATCTGGAAGAAATGTTTGTCGGCAGCCGGGAAATGGAATTTCATTTCGCGTATGAGCCGGGAACGGCGCTTGCGGAAATCAATCTGATAAAGACCGTGCTGGTAAATCTGGTCGATAATGCCTGCAAAGCGTCGGAGGACGGCGGGCGCATCGAGATAAGCGGCCAGGCGTTGGAAAACGGATACCGTTTTGCGGTCAGGGATTACGGAATCGGTATTCCGGAAGAGGAGCTTCATAAGATTACGAAAGCCTTTTATATGGTGGACAAATCTCGTGCGAGAAGTAAAAACGGTGCAGGACTCGGACTTGCGTTATGTGTGGAGATATTGAAAATCCATCAAAGCAGACTGGAAATCGAGAGTAAAACAGGCGAAGGTTCCTGTTTCAGTTTCGTATTGGCGAAAGGCGGTGTTCAGGAATGAAGTATAAAATAAAAATATCAATTTTTATTTTGTTTGCGGTTTTTTCTATGGCGCTGTCTATCTGGGGGCCGGAAGCGCTTGCCCGATATCAGGACAAGGGTATGTTAAACGAGATTCATACGGAGACCGTGGAAGAGGGGGGCGTAGGCTATCGCTACAAACTGAATATTAACGAAAAATTGTACATTCTTTCCCGCTGCCTGAGCAGTCAGACCATTCCGGAAAGCGAACAGAATGCGCCGGCTTATCGCGCGGATGCCGCGGCGGCCTATCAGGACATGGACGGTTCTTATGCCTTTATTGCAAATTACAGGAGGCCGTCGGATGAAGAAATCACCGATGAACAGATTTACGAAACGTGCAATGAGGCGCTGGCCGTTCTGAAAGAGGCCGGCATTCTTCCCAAAGAAGTGAAGGATGTGATGCCCGCTTCTTATGAGGCGACACTGTATTCCGCAATTGATGTTCTGGAACCGCGCAATAACATTGCGGTCTGGAAACTGAGCCTGTCCAACAGCCAGAAGAACGCGAATAAGGAGAACCGGCTGATGGACGCCTATATCGGCGCGGAGGACGGGAAACTGTACGAGTTTTATGTGAGGACGCCGCTTCTGTGGGAAGAAATTGATGCGGATGCGGTTGTGGAGGGATGGAGCAGTTATATGGGGCTCGGCAGCCCGGAACCGTACGAATCGGAAAACCCGCTTTTGGAAACGACGCCTTATTATAAAAAGTATGTCTTCCCGGGTATGGGAGATGCGAGGACAATCGTTACGGTAGGCTTTTATGAAGGCATTAATGAACTATTCCTGAAAATTGAGAAATAAAGGAGGCAATCTCTGCTTTTTGACCGAAAAATATCAATATCTTGTATATGATGCAAAAATGATGCAAATATGATGTGATTTTGATGCAGAAATGATGATAATATGATGCAGCGCCTGTGTAATCTTGTATTAACGAGATGACACAGGCGTTTTGAATTTATGGGAAATCAGGCCGCGGCATAGTATATTGCCGATGGAAAGGAAGCTGTTATGGGAAAATACGAAAGAGGAAGTTATCTGACCAGATATTATCATCGGTATCAGGAGAAGGAAAAAAAGCGGAAACGTGCAAAAAGGATTCTGGCAGCAGCGCTGGCGCTTTGTCTGGGCTGTCTTGCCGTATTTACAATCCGGCGGATTCCGGCCGCGGAAGTGCAGGCAGCGACAAATAAAGATGTCGTATACTGGCCGAAGCGCACCGATATAGGGGCGAAATCAGGCGACCCGGTACAGCTTGATTTGGCACAGATGCAGGCATTTATAGAAGAAAATGCGATTCCGGTTATTTTTATAGATGCCGGGCATGGCGGCGAAGACGCGGGCTGCTCCAAAGCCGGTGTGGATGAAAAGACGATTAATCTGGAAATTGCCCTCAAAGTCCGGGACCAGTTGGAGGAGCTCGGATATAAGGTTATCATGGCAAGGGAAACTGATGTCTATGTCTCGAAAGAAGAGCGGGTAGAACAGGCCAATTCGTCTCAAGCTGACATTTATGTCAGTATTCATCAGAATTCAACGGATGACGGAAGCGATGCAAGCGGTATGGAAGTATGGTATGACGGCTCCGACGAGACGCGCGCCAACAAACGACTGGCGCAGTTAATCAGACAGCAGACTGCCCGAAGCACACAGGTTGTTGAACGGGAGCTTCGCGGCAATGCCGATTTTCATGTGACCGGAAGCACACAAATGCCCGCCTGCCTGATAGAGACCGGATTTCTGACCAATACGAACGAGAGAAACAAGCTCGTGACGGAAGAATATCAGGAGCAGATTGCATCGGGCATCGTACAGGGAATCGATTATTATTTTCATCCCAAAACGATGTATCTGACGTTTGACGATGGCCCGTCCGCGGAAAACACGGAAAAAGTGCTGGACATTTTAAAGGAAAGGGACATTCATGCGACTTTTTTCCTGGTAGGCGAAAATGTGGAGCAGAACCCGGAAATCGCAAGGCGGATTGTGGAAGAAGGCCATACGATAGGCATTCACAGCAATTCTCATAATTATGAGGAAATCTATGCGGATGCGGACAGCTTTATACAGGATTTTGAAGAAGCGCACCAGACCATCTATGAAGTGACGGGCGTGGATGCAAAACTTTTCCGTTTTCCCGGCGGCAGCGTCAATGTTTATAATGAAAAGGTAAACGAAGATATCATAGAAAAAATGACGGAACGCGGTTATATCTATTATGACTGGAATGCCAGTCTGGAAGATGCGGCGGTCGATATGACGCCTGAAGAGTTGGTTTCCAATGGTGTGTCTACGACACTCGGGCGGCAGAAAGTAGTTATGCTGGCGCATGATGTTGTATATAATACGGGAGTCTGTCTTGAGGAGTTATTGGACAGCCTGCCGGAGTATGAAATGAAGGCGTTGAACGAAGAGGTGGAACCGGTACAGTTTTAAGGCGGGGCATCCGGTAAACACACAGCCTGGGTATAAAGGTATTCAGTTATGGATTTTCTGCTGACTCTGTAATGGATATTGATGTTCGAGAACTTGCGGGCTTTGCGATATCTCTAAATAGACTATATAAAACACTCACAGGTTTGGCCGCCTTGAGCGTGGTTATCCGTCTGGGACACTTTATCCCATAGTCTGGCGTGAGTCGAGAAAAAGTTTCGGATGGAAATAGGAATATGGTTGTGGTATTCTATATAATAAGCTGTACAGGCAAAATTTATGAGGGAAAAAGGTTACTCGAATGAATGCAGACAATGAATTACGAAAGAACCTGGATAAATTGCATACAACCGAATTAGGCATAAAACGAATAAAAAGAAATCTGTCTTTGGATATAGAAGATGTGGTTGACTGGTGTAAAGCGAAAATCAGTTCTGAGAATGCTGATATAACACGAAACGGGAAAAACTGGTATGTCCATGCAGATAATGCAGTTTTCACGGTAAACGCTTATAGTTATACGATTATTACGGCACATAAGGAAAAGAAATGATTATCGTTTTCAATGGAACACAGATACTGACAGCAAGGCGTCAGAGCGTATGGAGAAACACTCTGTGCGCTCTGTTTTACTTTGCCTGTCGAAAAAATTGAAAGGAGAACAGATGATAAACACATATTATATTGGCGGTTCGCCCTGTGCGGGAAAAAGTACGGCGGCTGAAATACTTTCCGAGAAATACAATTTATATTATTTCAAAGTAGATGATTTCCTTGACGGCTATACTAAGTCCGGAGCATTAAAAGGATATCCCATATGTAAAAAAAATATTGAGCTGAATGCGGAACAAATCTGGATGAGGGAACCTTCGCTTCAATGCGCGGAGGAATTTGAATTTTACAAAGAAATTTTTGAATATGTGCTTGCAGATTTACAAAAGATTCGCTGCGAAAATGGAATTATTACAGAAGGCGCAGCGTATATACCTAACCTGATGAAGCAAATCGGCATACCGGGCAGCAGATACATTTCCATTACCCCCGAAAAAGAATTTCAGATTTCCCATTTCCAAAAGAGAGCATTTGTTCCATTTATCTTGGAAGGATGCAGCGATAAGGAAAAGGCTTTTTGCAATTGGATGGAGAGAGATGTTTTGTTTGCCGGAGAAGTGCAAAAACAATGTTGCGAAAACAATTATATTTCCATTATAAATGACGGAAGTATGGGCGTTGACGAATTGGTCAACAGGGTAGCGGCACATTTTGGATTAGCCGATATTCTTTTTGAAGGGACGGTGCAGATTGATGAATAAAAAAATAGGAATGTATGGCTCTGCCGTTAATTTTATTTCGGTACTCTGTTTTGCGTTGTCTATGTTGTTTGGCTTTGATTATGGCAGCTACTTTGCCTCTATTTTCATTGCGTTTAGTTTTGTATTAATGATGTGCGGATATGCTTACTTTTCCGAAAAGGAAGTTAAATTATCGGGTTATGTCTCAGTGGCGTTTGCCGCCATATACACAGCCATCATTTTATTAGTCTATTTTGCACAGTTGACCACTGTCCGGTTAAATGATTTAACGCAGCAGGCGACGGCGCTTCTTGATTTTCAGCAATGCGGACTGCTGTTTAATTATGACTTATTAGGTTATGCAGTCATGTCATTAGCTACATTCTTTGCCGGATTGACGGTAAAGCCACAGCGGAAAACAGACAAGTGGCTGAAATATCTGCTCATGATACACGGCGTGTTTTTTTTCTCCTGTCTGATAGTTCCTATGCTTGGGGTATTCAGGGCGGATGGTCCTGTATGGACAGGTGTGGCGATATTGGAATTTTGGTGTTTCTATTTTAGCCCTATCGGCATTTTCTCTTTTTTATATTTTTCCAATTGCAGGGAATGAGGTCTGCTGTTTTTGTAGATGGACAGGCAAAATTTATAGATGTATATATACCGGAAACTTATTTTGGTGTTAAATGGTGTAAATAGTTTGTGTGAGGTGTGTTTATGCAAGACAATCAACCGATATATCCAGTAGAGAGATATATTACTATCGGAAAAAGAAAGTATTGTCTGGCGACGGCTCGCATATATGAGAAATGATGCGGCACAGCAGGCAGGACAAAATAGGGCAAGAAAAATGGCTATTTGTATGATGAAAGCAGGTATAATGTCTGTGACAACTAACCATATTAAAAACCGACAGGAGGAATAAAATGGACAGACCCATTACAACTTTATTTATGCTGATGTCTGTTGACGGCAAAATCAGCACTGGCGCATCCGACAGTTTAGACGTGGATAAGGACTTTCCTGAAATTGCGGGAGTCAGAGAAGGATTACATCAATATTATGAAATAGAGCAGACAACCGATTTATGGTCAGTCAATTCCGGAAGAGTGCAGGCCAAAATCGGTATTAATACGGCGGACATGCCGGATAAAACGCCGGTATCATTTGTTATCATTGATAATCAACATTTAAAGGAACATGGGTTACGTTATTTTTGTGCTTTATCAAAACAATTCGTGCTGGTGACATCCAACGAAAAACATCCGGCTTTTGAAATGGAAGAAGATAATCTCCATATCCTATATCAAAACGAACTGTCATTGAAAGAGGTTCTCACAAAACTCAAAGCGGAATATGGTTGTGAGAGAATAACGATACAGACTGGCGGTACATTAAACGGACTGTTTCTTCGTGAAAAGCTGATAGATTATATTGACATTGTCGTGGCGCCCGTATTAATCGGCGGTAAAGATACCGCCACTTTAATTGATGGACAATCTTTATTGTCAGAAAGCGAATTATCCAAATTAGGAGTGTTGAAATTGCAGGAATGTGTAGTTTTGGAGAACTCATATCTCCGATTGCGCTATGAGGTAATTCGCTGACCGCATCCGGTTTTTGGGGAAAATCAGCTGCCCTTTTTGCAAGAGGCAACTTTGGGTTGCCAAAAAGCACTTTCATGTTGGTGGTAAGCTGGATTGCTATTTTGTATAATACAAACTTGTAGAATACAAATTGAATAAAGGAGGCGTGATATGAAATTATCAGAAAAAATCATAGAACTGAGAAAAGCAAATGGAATGACGCAGGAAGAACTTGCGGCGATATGTAATGTCAGCAGGCAGTCCATATCCAAATGGGAAGCCGACATTGCATTGCCGGAGACAGAAAAACTGTTAATACTGGGAAAAACTTTTCAGGTGTCTATGGATGTTTTGTTGAAGGATGAATTGACATTAAGTGAAGTCAAGGATGTTCATATCTGCGGCAATAATGCAGTTCAGAAAAAGAAACAGGAATTGTATGAGGGAATATTGATTAAAGAAAGTATAGTGGATGACAGTATCATTGACTGTCTTCATATTCATAAAATGGAATTGTGGAATACCGGCGGGAAACCAAAATATTGGACTGCATTGTTTTTTACGAGTGACAGGAAAGATTTTCCGGAACAGATTTCAAAAGTCATGCTGTCCAACCCGGATACAAATGAGAACTGGTTTGTTGATTTTAAGGCAGGCAATAAAAAATACATTGTGTTGAAAGACAGAGTTTTAAAATATCAGATTGGAAACCAGACGGAAAAAGAATCTGTATGCGATGCGTGCAGGGAATTAGGGATTACGAAAGAGCAGATGAACTGGCCGGAATAGGAGGAAGCATGAGAGTATTATTAACATCAGCGGGTTTGGAAACGGAAGAAATAAAAGCGTGTTTTGTGGATATGGCAGGGAAAGATATGTCATTTGTGAAAGCTTTATTTATCCCAACGGCGGCAATAGACGCAGATGCAATTGGAGTGCTGCCAAAGTGCATGAATGATTTGTTAAAATGTGGTATTTCGAAGAAAAATATTGATGTATATGATTTACATGCCGGAATGGAGTTTGAGAAGCTCAAACAATATGATGTGGTATATCTGTGCGGCGGAAATACACAGTATTTGCTTGAAAGAATCAACGCAACAAGGTTCCATGAGTCTTTGATGGCGTACATCAATGACAATGGCCTGGTAATCGGGGTAAGCGCCGGAAGTCTCATATTTTCCAATCATTTAGAAAATAATCTGGGGTTGATAGACACAAAACTGGACGTTCATTGTATAACGGGAGAAAAAAGGGGTAAAGTGACATATCCGCTAAAGGAGAATGTAAAACTTACCAATACATGCGCGCTCGTTATACGGGATTTCCCGGATGATATGGAAATAATCGGAGAATAGAAAGAGTGAGGAGTACATGAAGAAAGGAAAAGAGGTATTTCATAACAATATATATGCGCTGCGGTTAATGTGGCAGATATGTCCCGGTCAGGTTTTGCATAAGGCCATTACCCGGTTTCTGGGGTATTTCGAGTGGTTATTTTACAGCGCTTTTTTTATGCGTTTTGTTGTTAAGGCACTGGAAATGGGGCGGGAATTTTCTGCGATTATGATATTCGTCGGGGTCACAGTGGCCGTATTTGCGGGTATCTCTTTATATAACAGCTATGTGGAAGGAACAGTGACGCCTGTTACGACCATTATTGTGAACAGGGAACTGAACAAAAAGCTGTTTCGAAAATCCAGAAATGTGGAACTGTCCTGTTATGAAGATAGTGAATTTTATAACAAATATACGCTGGCTATGGAGAAGGCGGATGAGCGGCTTATGGAAACAGTGGATGTTATATGGGGCATTGTATTCGGTGTGACAGCTTCTGTTGCCGCATTTGTCTTTCTTTTGGAAGTGGACAGGTATGCGGTGCTGTTTGTAGGCTTTCCGATTCTTGGTAATTTTTGTTTTAATAAAGTATTGGGTAAGATTGATTTTGAGCGAAACAGGGAGATGGTTCCCTATAACCGTAAAATAGCGTATATCAATCGTGTCATGTACATGACAGATTATGCAAAAGAAATACGTCTGACCAATGCTTTTGCATTAATGCGGAGGAATTATCGGGAGGCCATACAGGGGCTTATTCAGTGCACCCATAAATATACGAAAAAGGGCATGATTTTTCACTGGCTGCGCGTTATATTTACGTTTAGCTTTATATTTGAGGGGCTGTTGATATACGGAGCTTACAGGGCTTTGGTAAGTCATACGATTTCGCTGGCGGAGCTTTCCGTGATTACCAGCATGATGGTATCTACCACATGGATATTAATCGGGTTTACGGAATCCCTGATGAAGGG
>ERZ777305.618-NODE-618-length-56846-cov-47.311722_pt1 | contig 56846 bp, 50 predicted proteins | sample MGYA00374965_ERZ777305 | MGnify/ENA primary metagenome ERZ777305 (study PRJEB29328, sample SAMD00013331) | mouse gut metagenome | study: EMG produced TPA metagenomics assembly of the Metagenome analysis of fecal microbiota from mouse which was promoted...
TTGTCGCCAGTCTTGACGAGGCTTCAGTCCTGCGTGGTCTCGGCGGTTCCAAGACATTCCGTGAATTTATGAGGCGATGGTATGTAGGCTTCAAGCTGCATCTGCTATGTAACGAAAAAGGGGAACTGATCAACTTCGTATTGACACGTGCCAATGTGGACGACCGCAATGAGGCAGTCATCGACACACTGACTGACAGGGTGTTTGGAAAACTATACGCTGACAAGGGATATATATCGCAGTCTCTTTTCGGGCATCTTTGGGATGATGGCATACATATTGTGACAGGTCTTCGCTCGAACATGAAACAGCGTCTCATGCCGTTCTATGACAGGATGATGCTTCGTAAAAGGAGCATCATCGAATCCATAAACGACATGCTGAAGAATGTGGCGCAGCTCGTCCACTCCCGCCATCGTAGTGTACACAACTTCCTCATGAACCTGCTTGCGGCAATGGGGGCGTATTGTTTCTTCGCCACAAAGCCGGAAGTGAACTTCGACTTTGAGGTACCCGAGTCAAACGGGCAGCTTGTCCTCTGGGATTAACAACACCAAACTGTACAAATAAATCAGGCGACCTTGAAAGGCCGCCCAATACTCTATGTCTTTTGCTTGGTTGAAAATCATAAAGTTTTTATCCCGAACTCGCGTTTATAGCAATTTTGATTATGTGTGAAAAGAGCCACGTTGTGAAACGCGGCTCTTTTGCTATGCGAACTTTTAAGAATGTCGTTAGTAATTGGTAGTGGAGCGTCTTTGATGATGTAAATTGATGATGTGTGACGCTCCGGGCTGTCGAGATGGCAGCCCTTTTTTATTTGGCGAGTGATAGACCGTGATAGGCGAGGAATTTTTCAAGCGTCTCAACTGAGATCCTGCCGAGTTGATTAATTTTTCTCAACCCTTTGGCGGTCTGATTTACCAAATCGCCGAGTGTTCTGATTCCTGCTTTTTCAAGAGGGCAAAGGATGCGTAGGGAGATGTCAAACTCTACAAGGTGAGCTTTCAGCAACCTCTCCATGTGGAGCCTCGGCTCATCGTATTTGTCAAATTCATTGCTTGTGGAGGGAGTGTCAAACATGGCTGATTGAATTGATGGGTTAATAAAAAAGCGGAGGGAACCACCCCTCCGCCAAAGTCAAACCAATAAGACCTTTCAGATGGAAAGAACTTATTGATAATGCAAAGTTAACACTTTATTTCAGATTATCCAACACCTGTCGCACGGCTTTTGTAGCTTTATCAGGCGTTACCGAGATATAGGCGTAAAGAGAGGTGCCGCCTTTGTCAACTCTATGGCCCAGGATATAGTCAATGACACTCTCACTGATGCCGAGGTCAAAGGCGTGCTGGCTGAATGATTTCCGCGCCGAGTAGAAGATGAGTTGCTTGATGCCCGTTATCTCTGCCAACTTGGGCATATTCACATCGAAAAAGTAATGGCAGTTAGATTTCCGCTGAAACTCCGTTACGCAGATATAACCGTCTGCACCCTTATGGCGGGCAATAATCTCCTTAGCCTCGTCAGGAATACGGAACTCCACAAACTTGTTCATCTTTGGGCGGTTCTCCGTCTTTGTCCTAACGTAGTGGATTGTGTCGGTCTGCTCATTGAAATTGATATTGAGCAGGTCAATCATGTTGATGCCGCCAAGATAGTAAGAGAGCATGAAGAGGTCCCGGCACTTCATGATATTAGGTTTCACGCTCTCGATGTCCCGGATTCTCCTTACCTCATCTACGGAAAGCCAAGATTGGCGAACCTCCATCTTTGGCAACTCATACCCGGCAAAGGGGTCCACTCGGAATCGCACATAGCCACATCGCTTGGCATAGTTCAGCAAGACCATCAGGAACACGAGATAGTTGCGAACAGTGGTGGGTTTCAGTTCACGTTCACGGAGATACTTGTCGAGGCCCAGGATTGTTCCGTGTGTGATGTTCTCGACAAGCATCTTCTCGCTGAGGTGCCCGCTGATTGTTTTCCAGATGTTCACATAGCCTTTGTATGTTCCGGGCTTGATATGGGCGTTAGCCATATACTCCTCGTAGATTGAGAAGAGAGTGCGGTGCTTATAATTCCCGGCGTTCTTGATTTGGTAAACGAGTTCCGGGCAGGTTAGACCGTTTGTGTATGCCAAATCATCGATCACGCCTTGATAGCGTTGGAGAAGACCACGAAGTTTGGTATTGAGAATGGCCGCATCCGGTCTTTTGACTATTGAGCCGTTCTTAAACTCTTTGAGGGATTCGATTGTGATGTCAGTTACTATGTAGCGAGTTTCTCCATTGTGCGCCACCGAGATTCTGACCTTATGCCGACCACCCTTGAGGACTTTCGCCGGCACAATAACTGCGTTCAAGATTGCCATATTTCGGACAATTTTTAGGAAATGTTTTTAGCTCAAAGGGTCAATTTGACGATTGTCGGCTATTGTCAAAAATGACCCGATTTGAAAGGGGTTACTAACAAATCCTATTGAAGTTCAGTTATTTCAGCCTTTTAGAGCGGATTTTACGGCATATTTAATAAAAAAAATTGTATTTGCCGCTGTTTGTCCTCTTTTCGGCATTTTTAATTATTTTTGCATAATCAAAACGAAACAACCTGACAATGCGAATCCTTTTTTTCGGAGATTATTCCAATCTCCACGCCTGTTTAGCCGGTGAACTGCGTCGGCGAGGTCACCACGTCACCGTCATTTCCGACGGAGGCAGATACATGGACACTGACAAGGATATCCTTCTGGAGCGCGCGCCGGGCAGACTCGGCGCCGTAAGCTATCTGTATCAGATTTTCAAAATTCTTCCTTCACTCCGGGATTACGATGTCGTGCAGCTCATCAACCCTCATTTCCTCTCGCTCAAGCCCGGCAAAATCAAATACTTCTTCGATATTCTCAGGAAAAACAACCGGTCGGTGTTTCTCACACTCGCAGGCAACGACTATTATTTCGTAAAGACATGTCTCGAAGCCAAAACTTTCCGTTTCTCTGAATTTGAGACAGCCGGTAAACCCTCGGAATTCGAGCTTGCCACCCGCCACGGCGCCCGATGGACAGCACCGGGCATGAAAGAATTCTGCGATTACATCTACTCCAATATCGACGGAGCGATGGCGGTATTGCCCGAATACGACATTGCAGCGCGCCCTTATCTCGGCGACCGACTCTCATTCACCAACATCCCCGTTGACATCGCCTCATTGCCGAAGGTACCCACACTCTCCGCCGGCGACTTGTCAGACCGCATACGTCTGTTTATCGGCATGCGCCAGGGGATGGAAATCCAGAAAGGCACTGCAAGAATGCTTCGGATCTGCCTTGAACTCGAAAAAGAGATGCCCGGCAGATGTTCGGTCACATGCGTGCGCAACCTTCCCCTTGCCGAATACCTCCGCAGAATGAGCGAGAGTCATATAGTCCTTGACCAATTATACTCCTACTCGCCGGGCACCAACGCCTTTCAGGCTATGGCACTCGGAAGAGTCGCCGCCACCGGCGCACAGCCCGAATATTACGAATACATCGGAGAGCCCGACACCGGAGCCATCATCCCGCTGTCTCCGTTAGTGTCAGACCTCGAATGGAAAGAAAGATTCCGCAGTCTCATCCTCGATCCCTCCGGTCTCCCCGCCATGGCAGCAGAAGGGCGCCGCATCACGGAAAAGCACAACGCCGTCACCACCGTCACCGACAGGTTCCTCACCCACTGGCAGCGCCTCTCCTGACCCCACTCATCCTCGCCCCTTCCCTCCTTACCTTCCCTTCCCACCTTCTTTCCTCTTTTTTCCTTATCTCTCATCGATTACTTCTCGAACACGAGTTTTCATTCTCAACCCACGAGACCTATGGCTTTTCAACCACCACACCGCGACAAGATTCCGAGCATGAAGCGTCGTTGTCACACCCACGACTACCGTTCCGTCTCCTACTACATGATCACTCTCGGGAAGAATCCAGCCTACACTGCTCCCTTCTGCCGCATATTCGACGCCGCGCTCAACCCTCCCGACTTCACGTCAGCCCGCCGTCGCTCCGACGAGCTGACGCCCGGCATAAAGAGAATTCTCCTTCCCCGCAACGCGTCCGTACGGGATAAAGCCGGCAGTGCCGGCTCTTCAGTGCCCGGTGTCCCCGCCGTGTCCCTACCCGCGTCAACCCCCGGTGTCCCCGCCGTGCCCCTACCCGCGTCAACCCCCGGTGCCCCCGCCGTGCCACTGCCCGCGGTAGAGCTAAGCGACAGCGGAGCCTTTCTCCGCGCCGGGTTTCGTGATTTTTTCAGGACCGAGTCTGCCATTCTGCTCAAAAAAATCATCGTGATGCCCGACCATGTCCACTTCATCATCCACGTGCGGGAATACCTCCCCACACACCTTGGCAGATACATATCCCGGCTCAAGACCGTCTGCACGCTCGCAGTCAGCGAACTTCCCGGCTACCCCGTCGACACCGATGGCAATCCCCTCCACATATTCGAAGACAACTACCACGACAGAATAATCCGCAACGACTCAATGCTCGAAACAGAGCGACGCTACCTCGACGACAACCCGCGCCGTTACCTCCTCCGCAAGCAACATCCTGAATATTTCAGTTCACCCGTCAGAATAACAATCAATGGAGAACACTACTCCGCATTCGGGAACATCCTGCTTCTCAAAGACATTCATCCCGAGCCTGTGATCATAAGCCGGCGCTACACCACCGAACACCTCTCCCGGCTCAAAGCCGGCTGGGAAGAAGCCGCAAGGAGCCGCAAAGCGCTTGTATCCCCCTTCATCAGCAAACCGGAAAAAGAGATCAGGAAAGCCACCCTCGAATCAGGAGGGCGGATAATCGAGATTCTCGACAACGGCTTCCCGGAGCGATACAAGCCCTCCGGCACCGCTTTCGACCTTTGTCTCGAAGGCCGTCTGCTCCAGATTGCCCCTCTTGTCTACGAAACCAGTAAAATTCCTCTTACGCGCAACCGTGCTCTGGAGCTGAACGCCACAGCGAGGCAAATCGCGGCACTCGCTGCCACCCCCGCTGCCGCGCGTTCCCTCCGTGTCGGCCCTCTTTCTCCGAAGCCGCCTTTGTAATGTGGGTCAAAGCCGGCACTGCCGGCTCTTCAGTGCTCGGCGCCCCGCCGCGCTTCTGGTCCGCAGTGTTCAGCGCCCCGCCGCGCCTCTGGTCCGCAGACTCGGCGGGGAGAGGGCTTTCCAGTCCCTCTCCCCGGTCAAAGCAGGCTTGTAAAACCTGCACTGCGAATCGGGCAAAGCTCGATTACCCGAAATTCGAAATAAATTGCTATTTTTGCAGACAAATGGAAAAACCGAATCAAGACATAAGGCTACAGGTGTTGATCTGCACGCTCGGAGACGAAGGCATCCGTCGCGTGGCGGCAGCCTGCCATCCGCAGGTCAGGCAGGTCGAATATCTGGTCAGCTGGCAGTTGCCGGAGGGTGACCTTCCCGTGCCGGAGGCGTTGCAGCGTCCCGACTTCCGCATTGTCAAGAGTTACACACGCGGTCTCTCGCGCAACCGCAACGCCGCCATAGAGGCAGCCTCGGCACCCCTGTGTCTGATTTCCGACGATGACGTCATCTATAATGCCGACAATCTGCAAGGCATAATCCGCCACTTCGATGAAAACCCCGAAACAGACATTCTAACTTTCCGATACGCATCCGCCTCAGAGGCGAAGACTTATCCCGACCGTCCCTTTCCTCTTGACTCTCCCCCAAAAGGCTATTACGCCTCATCAATAGAGATAGCTTTCCGCAGGGACAGCATTGCCAGAAAAATCCGTTTCAACGAGAATTTCGGAATCGGTGCGCGATTCATCGCCGGCGAAGAGGATATTTTCATTTACGACGCCCTCCGCGCCGGACTCAGCGGACGCTACATCCCGTTTGACATAGCACGCCACGATGACCTCTCGACATCAGCAAGACTCTATGCCGACCCGGCGCTAATCACAGCCAAAGGAGCCGTGTTCACTCACATCCACCCCGCAAGCTGGCCGCTCAGAATGCTTGTCCACGCTTTAAGAAACATAAAAAACAACAACGGCATCTCCACATTCCGTTACTTAAAATCATGGCTGAATGGAGCGTTCTCTAATTAACCAGAACCTGTCCGGTACGACTGCGACCGCGACCACAATACCATTGAAACACAGGTATGTCATCATGCCTGTTGCAGCTATTCTGATAATACTTATCGGAACAGCATACATCGTTATGGGATTCCACACCCCGTTGATTGGCGATGACCTCGGCTTCCGCCATACATTCGCAGAACAGAACGACTGCTTGTACGCGCTTCCCCGCTCTATGTACCGTCACTGGATATGGAACAACGCACGCATGGCAGACATGCTCAATCCCATAGGGTTATACTACATGCCAGTATGGCTGCGCGCCACGACAAACGGTCTGATGACTTCACTGATGTTCTTAACCGTCATTCTCTCATGCGGCAGAAAGGCAAGGGAAAACGCACTGGCGGCAGTAACAATCATATCTCTCATTGCATTCACCTTCCGGTGGGACGCGCTATGGATGGAATATTGCACCTCATACAATTATGTATGGAGCACGGCATTCGCATTGTCCGCACTGCTCATCATCTTCAACAGCAACCGGATCAGGATTCCTGTCTTAAAATGGGCTGCCATTCCTTTCTGTTTTGTGGCGGCGGCAATGCATGAAGCTTCAGGTTTCCCTCTTGCCGCCGGAATGACACTCTATTTCATTGTATCGCGAAAAGCGTTCACCGGGATGACGCTATCCTCTCGGCTGATGTCCATAGCCTTCATTTCGGGTGGAATATTCACACTCACTTCACCCGCCTCATATTCAAGAATCGGCTTCATGCTTCAGCCCGAGCATCCGGCAGAGATGCTGCTCCTGTCGGCAGGATATGTGCTGATTCTGCTTGCGGCTACGGTTGTAACATTCGCCGGAAGAAGGCAACAGACACCGGCGCTTGTCCGCTCTCCATGGCTTATATTCGCGACAGCCGCCATACTCTCCACCTGCTTCATGCTGCTCAGCCAGTACGGAGGAAGGACCGGATGGTTTGCCCAGACATTCGCTTTGATAGCACTGTTCCGGACTCCCGTCACTTTGCTGTCTGTTCCGAAAAAGGCACAGACAGCAGCAACCGCAGTGCTTTCCATTCTCATTGTGGCTCACTATTCCGCAGTAGTCTGTTTCCAGATAAAAACGGGAAATGAATCTGAAAAGGCAATCGGGATTTACAGGAACTCCCCCGACGGAATAATATTCATGGATTATACCGACGAGCCGCAGTTGCCATGGTATATTCTTCGAAAGACACACGGAGTCCCCGATGAAGACGACACATATTACCGCTACAGGATGGCAAAACATTACGGCAACGGCAAAGAGCCTGTCATCCTGCCCGAAAGCGCACGCGGCACAGACTGGCATTCCTTCGCCGGCACACGCTGCTTCGGAAACCGCATAATCTCGGACGCGCCTCTTCCCGGAAGGTATACCGACAGAATTTTCGAGATGTTTCCACGCACAATGATCAGACGCAACGGCATCGAATATATCGAACAGCAGTTCGTCATCCATGATAAAAAGCTCTTTCTATACTCACCCGTCGACCGCGACAGAGGCGAAAAATAATATAACACTCATCATGAATATAAAAGACTCCAGACTCGGCAAAGTAATAAAGACGCATCATTATTCGGTCCTGTTCTTTACCACCTGTTTCCTGCTATTTCTCGCAGAATGGCTTCTGTTCACAGAGGACATCGGCGGAATAGGCAATAAATATATCGTGACCATAGCAAAAGGAATCGGAGACATCGCCGCCCTGTTTATCATTTACTGGTTTCTTCCTCAAAAAAGGAAATGGATCATTCTGGTCATAATATGGCTTGTCTCGGTCTTTTTCCTTTTCAACGCATGGCATTGCAGATTCTGGGGTGAATTAATATCGGTCACGTTTTACAGGCTGGCTTCAAACATGAACGCAGACCTGGTCAATTCCGTCAAGGCTCTTGTCAGGATTACCGACATATTCTACATTCTTATCCCCGCAGCCTGCACGTTGCTATATCTCTTTGTCTGCAGGAAACACATGAGAACCGAAATGAACTTCTCCCAAAAGCAGAGGGTAGCCGCAGTGTGCATGTCCTTATTCGCTTTTGCACTGTCTCAGCTGGCATTCGGCATATCCACAAAAAAATGGCAGGAAGACTCATTCCCTGACGACACCCTGACAGACATACTTCTGGAAAGGTTCTGTTTCAACAAGCATACTGTCAAATACACCTTTTGTAGTGAAGGGCTATGCATGTATTTTTTAGAAGCCGGGGTTGAAATCGGCAAAGACATCGTTTCCAGACATTATATTGAACTGAACGAAACAGATCTGAGAAAAATCTCCGATTTCATGGCAGACATTCCCGAAATTCCCGGGATCCCTGATTTTTCGGCAAACAAAGACAAGAATGTCGTGATAATCTTAGTGGAATCATTGAACTCCGACGTGATTTTCCATAAAATCAACGGCAAAGAAATCACCCCCGTGATGAATGCCCTGGTAAATGCGGAAAACACAGTCTCTGCGTTGAGTATAGTGCCACAGGTAAAAGAAGGATGTTCAAACGATGGTCAATTGCTCACAAACACCGGGCTACTCCCTCTTGACAAAGGTGTCTCTTCGATGCTGTTTGGAGACAGAAACATATATCCTTCCCTTCCACGCATTCTCGACGGAAAAAACCTACGGTAATTTTCGGAGACAACGGCGCCACATGGAATCAGACAAGCGCATACAAAGGCTATGGATTTGAAGAGATTCTCAATATCCATGATTACGAAAAAGCGGCAGAAGAAAAGGGTCGCGATGCCGCCATGATGGATCTCGGCATTGAAATCATAAGCAGACTTGAAGAACCCTTCCTCCTTGAACTGGTGACATTCTCTATGCATGTGCCGTTTAAAGAGAAAGCGGTACCGACCGAAGAATGGCTGAAGACCGATTCTCTTGAAGAGAACGAAAGAAATTATTACAACATCACCCATTATTTCGACCGTTCACTGGGAGATTTCATAAACAAGCTGAAATCGATGAATAAATACGACGAAACTGTGATATTCATAGTCTCCGACCACTCTCAGGGAATTGCGAAGAACAAAAAAGTATTCAAAGACGGCGACAACAACCGTCAGGATTTTCTTCCTATGGCATTTATCGCACTGAACACCGGTCACACGCAAAAAGTAGACGCGCCTGCCGGTCAGGTCAATGTATTCCCAACCATTCTGCACATTCTGAACCGGAACAACGAACCCTATCACGGCATTGACCGCTCTTTGCTTGACCCCCAGCTCTCTTCCTCAGTCACCCAGCAGGGCAAGACAAGGGGAAACGCCTCGCCTTCTGAAATTTCAAGACAAAAGAGAGCATACGACATTGCAGATTCCATTCAGAGAGGCGATTACTTCAGACAGATTGAAAAAACCAAGAAAAAATGAAATTATTCAAAACATATATTCCTTATCTGGCAGTAGGCGCGGCGGCATTCGTTTTCGCGATCCTTAGCGAATGGAATGACGATGCGATCGCATATTCGTTTTACATACCCGGATCCGGAGAAGATGAATCGTTCACGCCGATAGCCACACTCCGGGATATATGGGAATCGCAGACAAACCATTATTCCAACTCCAATGGGAGGTTTGTGGTCCACTTCATTGTACAGATATTCTGCGGACTGCTTTCGAAGCCTTGGTTCGCGGTCATCAACGCCTTTGCCTGGATGGCACTTGTATTCTGCATCGCCCGTTTCAGCAACAATGCAAAAGATTTCCGAACATCCTATCTGGCTGCGATACTCGCAATACTGTTGTTTTTCACTCTCCCTTTCACTCCTCCCTTTCAGATCAATTATGTATGGACGGCATGCGCCCTGCTGATATGGCTGAGACTCTTATTCTCCGGGAAGAAAGAAACGCCTGTCAGGCTGGTTCTTCTGATGATATTCAGCTTCCTCACAGGAGAGATGCACGAAGGTTTTTCAATACCTGCGGGGGGTGCTCTGCTGTATTGCCTTGCCATGCGCAGGGGAAGATTCACCTGCAAGGAATGGTGTCTGTCGCTGTCATTCGCCGCAGGTGCCTTCACATCGATATTCGCACCCGGCAATTTCTGGAGAATGAGTCAGCACCGGGCTGTAGAAAGCTCCTTGCTGAATACTTTCGAGCAGCTGCCTGCACTGATCTGGTTTCCGGCTGTTTTCCTTATAATATTCCTTTTCCACAACAGCAAAGGACACTTGAAAGAATTTTTATCTCAGCCACGCATGAGATTCCTGATTGTCATGGCTGCGACTTCATTAGTGTTCAATCTGTTTTTAAAGAATTTCGGAAGAGGCATAATACCTTATGACCTGTGTTTTGCAGTTCTCTCGGTCGGCTGCGTGGCGGGGAAAAGAACAGACACCGGGTTACTTGCTGCAGGCACAGCCGTGGCTATTGCTGTCATGGCATTCCAGGCATTCAACATACACATGCAGAATCTCAAGACACAAACCATTTTCAGAGAATATGACCTTTCCGAATCGGGCACCATATATTTGCAAGAGGAACTGTTTCTTTTCAACAGAACCGAAACCGCCCAACGACGCAACACCTACACCAACCGACTTCGCCAGAAAAATCCGTCAAAGCCGTTTCTTGTGATTTATCCTGAAGTCATGAAAGATATGGACTGTCTGAAAGACACCAACGCGGTCATAAAAGTCGGCGACCAGAGCTGGGTATGCATACGCTCCGCCTCGTGTCCCCGCGATTTTGTTGTGGAGAAAACAATTTTACCGTCAGCCGTCAGCCGCAAGATGCACCCTCGCGTGCTTGACTTCTCGTCAGGTTCCGACATATTTCTGGATTCCACATCGAATTACTCCTCAGTGCTCTATGTCAATGTGCGTCCCTGTATCAAAGCTGATGTAATCATAGAATAAGCCATCCCCTCCAGGCGGCGGCAACAGCGGCGACACCTGTTGCGAAAGAAACCGCGACAGCAATCACGGCTTCTTTGCCGAGTCTGAGGCGATACCTGCCGAAATATATCACCCCTGTCATGATGGTATATACGCCATACCAGATCACCTGTGCGAATCCTATGCCGGCAAGACCGTAACGGGTATAAAACCATATATTGAGACACACACCGATCACCGCATCTATTCCTTCGGTAAGAAGATATGTCTTCCCCTCCCCCTTGGCTATGATGGAGAACGCCATGCATGTCGACACAGAACGCAGTATTATCGTGAATATGGCGACTGAGACAAACGGCAGAATCACTTCGAAATCAGAAGTGTATAGGATCTCGATTATCCACCTCCTGAAAAGAAGGAAAAGAATAAGCATGGGAGTGAAAATTTTAAGCAACAGCGAGATTTCGTGACTCACAAAAAGATACATCCTGCGGGGGGAATGGCTGTTGGCTGCCATGCGCGGATAGAACTCCAGCCCGACAGCTCCGAATATCAGCGACGTGTAGCGGAACACAAGCGTGTTTCCCGCCTGGAAATAACCCACCTCCGCCGTAGATGCCTCACGGTTGAGCCACGACATGAAAACCATATGCGCCAGGTTGGTTGCGAACGTGGCAAGGGCAATATACCCCCCGAGCCTGACAAAACCGGCACCCTCTCCAAGCTCTTTTCTTCCTGCCACACGCCAGGGTATGCTTCTGTCGCGGTATACGAAAAGAAAAAACAGGATTGACAGCGAATACACAAGAAACGAGAGTGCCACACTCATGTCTCCGAGCCAGCGGAACATAGGAATCGAGATTGCCAGACCCGCCGCCGTTCCGCTTGCCGCAGCCTTTGCAAGCCGCCGGAATCCTCCGGTACCCTGAAGTATCGCCTGCTCACCCCCTGACAGGGAATTGAGCAGCAACGCACCCCCAAGTATCATGAACTGCCACCAATAGCTGTAGTCGTCGAAAAGCCAGAGAGAGAGCCATGGTGCCATAAAGCTCAGCACAAGCGCGCCCGCCAGTCCCGACAACATGCACCACCCTCTGAGTCTTGCGGCAATACGCTGCAACGCCCCCTCCGAATGGCGGCATTTGGCAACCTCACGCACTCCGCTCTGCCGCAGTCCGAGACCGGTGATGATGGAGACCGTATCGACCGTTGTGCCGAAAAGTCCGAAAAGTCCCACACCGGTGGCACTCAGCCACATCGCCACAAGTTTCATCTTGACCACAGAGCATATGATCCCGAATGCTTCCGCTCCCGAAAACACCCCGATAACCTTCAGCACCTTTGCGGTCAGAGAATTTTTCATCGCTTTCCAAAAACCTTTCCCGCCACAAGCGCGGCATGCCGCCGCAATGCCCGGAGATGCCCGTAATGTCTTGCCATCACGCGGTAGCGTTCGCGCAGAGATTTCAGTTTGTTGCGGTCTGTAAGCCCGTCGGAGAGATAATCTATTGTAACCGTCCCGAGATTCGTGCATCTCGATTCGTCGGCATTCTTTATGCAGCGTATTGTCCAGTCATAATCAGCCGAGAACCGGTAAGAGAGGTCATAATCCGGAGCTATCCCCTTCCTGACCATAAACGCCTGATGACATATGAGCATCCCCTTCGCGAAACTCCCGACAGTCAGTCTTTCCGGCACGGAATAATGTCTCGGACCCAAAACGCGTCTTTCGCTGTCCACAATCACCGTGTCACCGTATATTATGTCATCGCCGAGCCTCGCCCTGCGCGCATAAGCCTCCAGTGTCTCCGGCGAATGGAAAGTGTCGCCTGAATTCAGAAACAGCACATACTTGCCGCGAGCCATGCGCAAGCCTTTGTTCATGGCATCATAAAGACCACGGTCCGGCTCGCTCAGTATTCTCACTCCCGCGTAACCCCGCGCTATTTCGAGCGTCGCGTCACGCGAGGCGCCGTCTATCACCACATGCTCGTAATCGTGGCAGCTCTGCGCAGCCACAGAAGCCATTGTCACGCCTATGGTGTCAGCGGCGTTGTAGGTTATTGTCACAACCGATATCAGTGGATTCATATTTCCCGATTTATTTCATTTCTCTCCGCATACAAGACACATGCGGATGCGGCTCCTTGCCGCACGATGCAAATTTAGCAAATTTTCGGCTAATTATTTGGGAGAATAAATAGAATGTGGTAAATTTGCATGGTATAATCAAAAACTTTATAATATTTACAACTATGGCTTACGTAATTACTGACAGATGTATCGCTTGCGGCACATGTCTTCCCGTTTGCCCCGTAGAGGCTATCTCTGAGGGCGATATCTACAAGATCGATCCAGATACTTGCATCAGCTGCGGCAGCTGCGCATCTGTTTGCCCCAACGACGCTATCGAAGAGGGCTAACCCGAAATTCAACAAAAACAGTGGCTGTCCGTTATCTTTATATGGGCAGCCACTATTTTTAATATCCGACAACTAAGCTATATGGAAAAAATTAAAGTGAAGATTATAAACAAAAGCCACCACCCGCTTCCCGCATACGGCACTTTCGAGGCGGCGGGCATGGACATCAGGGCTTTCCTCCCGGAGGGTTCCGTAACTTTGCGTCCGATGCAGAGGGCTCTCATACCCACCGGACTCTACATGCAGCTCCCCTCCGGCTACGAATGCCAGATACGACCGCGTTCCGGACTGGCTCTGAATTACGGAATATCCATTGTCAATTCTCCGGGCACCGTCGACGCCGACTACAGAGGTGAGATAGGCATTATTCTCATAAACCTCGGGGAAAACGATTTCACTGTCAACGATGGCGACCGTATCGCGCAGATGGTCATAAAAAAATACACCCGCGTCGAATGGGAACCGGCGGAGCGCCTGGACCGCACCGAACGTGAAGACGGCGGTTTCGGACACACAGGCAAAAACTGACATATGAACACACGTCTCAGACACATAATCCTCGTTGCCGCGGCTCTGCTCGCGACGGTTGCAGCTGTAACCGCCGCCACCTCATCCGCACACAATGACCTCACCCCGCAACGCCAGAAGGCAAGATACTATTATCTCGAAGGGTTGCGCCGACAGATGGACGACGAGCCGGCGGCAGCATATGAATATTACAGGCGGGCGGCGGCAATAGACCCCTCTTATACAGAAGCGGCTTCAGCTTACGGCACTCAGCGCCTCGCCGCCGAATCCGACACTTTGCAGAGCCGCCCGGAACTTGCCCGTTCCCTCGCGCTGATGCGCCCTTTCGTAGACAAATATCCGGATGAATACAACGAGGCTCTGTATTATGCATATGTCGCCGCACGAGTAGATTCGCTGAAAGAGGCTATACGCGTTTTTGAGCGCACAGCGCGGTTGCGTCCCGACCTCTCCTCCACGCTGATACATCTCTCCGAGGCTTATATGGCAGACGGAAACGTAGACAAGGCTCTTGACGCTTTGTCTCGCTACGAGACTATCGAGGGGATGAATCCGCAGGTCACAATCAAGAAGATTTCCTTCCATCTCTCCCGCCGCGACACCGTCGGCGCCCTTGCGGAAGCCTCTGCTCTCGTTGAGTTCAACCCTGCGGAACCGGCTTACAGCATATTGAAAGGAAATCTGTTCGAGATGGCAAACGAGCCGGATTCAACATTCACTTATTATGAAAAGGCGGAGAAACTGAACCCCGATTACGGGGCGGCAAAACTCGCTCTTGCGAATTATTACCGCCAACAGGGTGATTCGGCAATGTATGATTCCAAGACATACGAGGCACTTCTGTCCGAAGATTTCGACCTCGGACAAAAGCTTATGATGCTGGAGGAATATCTCCAGAAACTCCTCACCGACAAACAGGACACCGCTCGCGGCGACCATCTTTTCAGCGTGCTCAGCGAACAATATCCCCACGAACCGGATGTCCTTGACCTCGCCGCGCGCTATTCTGCCGCTAAAGGCAATTTCAAGGAAGCCTGCGAACAGATTGGTTATGCCATTGACCTCTCGCCTTCGGAAGAGAAATACCGCGGACAACTGATGACTTACATGATGGCTGATGACCGTGCGGATGATGCGGTGAAGACATACCGAGAGCTGGAGGCTCATATGACACCTTCGCGAAACCTGATGGTGCTATATGCCTCTGCCGCACAGATGGCTGACGATTTCGACACGGCAATAAAGGCATACCGCGACATACTGCGCGACATAGCGCCATCGCTGCCACTTGACACTGCACTTGCCGCCCAAAACATTCCGGCGTCCATACAATACGACGATCTCCAGCGGCTTTCCCAGATATTCACCAGCATCGGCGACTGCCATTACGGTCAGAAGAAACTTGACGAGGCTTTCAAGGCTTATGATAACGCCCTGACCTTATATCCCGACAACACTCTGGCTCTCAATAATTATGCATATTTCCTCAGTGAGAACGGAGGTGACCTTGACCGTGCGGCGGAGATGAGCCTGAAGAGCCTGGACGGAGAAAATTCCTCAAACCCCACATATCTTGACACGTACGCATGGATTCTGCATAAGAAAGGGGAAAATGAGGAGGCTCGCAAATATCAGGCTTCGGCAGTCGAGGAAGCTGCTAAGGAGAACAACGAGCATGCCGAGCTTTACGAGCATTATGGCGACATCCTATCAACCCTCGGCGAAAAGGAGGAGGCTCTGGAGGCTTACGAGAAAGCTGCGGCTCTCGAACCTGACAACGACAACATTCTTCAGAAAATTAAAACGCTAAAAAATGGCAAGAGATAAAGTATCGGCTAAGTGCCGCTCTAATTTTATATCAACATTACTCCTTATGCTTGCAGCCGGGGTTTCTTCGGCAATGGCGCAGACACCTGCGGACTCGATTGACGGGCGCACGGAAGCTCTCAATGCGATACTCCCCAACTACATCGACTGGCAGACTGCCGCCATGTCGGGGAAACTGCGCATGAAAAAACTCCCGGTGTCACCTTCTGTCAGGATATTCATGAGAAGAAACGAGACTATCTCAATCTCTGTCAGGGCTTCTTTGCTCGGCGAGGTGGGACGCATCGACATCGAGGGGGATACGCTGCTTGCGGTCAACAAAATGAAACACGTCTATTGCAAAGAGTCGCTTGCCGGAATCAAATATGATTATCCAGACATTATCGGTGATATCCAGAGCCTACTTCTCGGACGTGCCGTGGCTTTGCAGTCAGGCGAGCTTTCCGAAGCCAATGCCGATTTCTTCGATTTCAGATCTCTTCCGGCAGATTCCATACATTCAGAGGCGGCATGGTCGCTGACATTCCCTCGCGGAAGAAGCGATGAGGATGAATTCGGCTATGAATACCGTATAAACTCAATCGGTCAGACGGAAAAGCTGACACTTGAGCTCTCCACATCCGACCACGAACTCGCGCTCGCGCTCGATTACACTTACTTGGACAAAGGTTTCGACCTCGACATATCTTTCACTCGCGATTTCAATAAGAAATTCGACGCCTTGATCGAATTCAACGATATCGACTGGGAGGCGAACGCTCCGTCACCGGTTTCTCTCAACTCCAGATTTACACGCGTCGGAATAAAACAATTCATCAGCTCCTTCTAAGTTAAATGATTCCCTCACACATCAAGAAACATATAATCCTCTTTGCACTGACAATCCTGTTGTCGGGAATACCGGCACACTCTGTAAACCGGAAAACAAAAAACGGAACAAAAGCAAAAACCGAGCAGAAAGCGTCAACTCGTAAATCCGCATCAAAAAAAACATCTTCCGGAAAGAGCACAAGACGCACCTCGAAAAAAACAAACACGAAAACTGAGACTTCGGCAGAGGCAAAGCGACGTCAGGCGGAGACTCAGAAGGAGATAGCACGCACCAAAGAGGAGTTGCGCCGCAATGAGGCGGAAGTGAAAAAAGGACTCGGCGAACTGAACCGCCTCAATTCCGACATCACTGCAGGCAGGTCATTGGTGGCGGCTGCTGCCGAACAGGTCAGACAGCTTGACACCCGCATCTCCTCCCTTGAATCGGAAATCACCGCCTCTGAGGCTAAACTTAAGAAGATGAGAGAGGATTACCTCAACTCAATCCGTAAGATACGGGGAAAACGTAATTCGAATTCCACTCTCGCTTTTATATTCTCTTCCAAAAATTTCAGTCAAGCAATGCGCCGTATGCGTTATCTGAAACAGATCTCGGCGTGGCGGTCGAAGAAATCGGCGGAGATTTCTGAATCGGTCAAGGAACTGACATTACAGAAGGAGAAGCTGGAGGAGTCAAAACGGGAGAAGGATATCGCCCTGTCCCGTCAGGTAGCGGCACAAAACAGACTCAACGAGCAATACCGGCAGCAGGACGCGCTGGTGGGTGAGCTGCGCCGCAACGGACAGGCACTGCAGTCTCATCTTGCAAAAAAGCAGCAGGAGGCAAACGCACTGAAGAGCCGCATAGCAGCTCTGATTGCAGAGGAGAACCGTAAGGCGGAAGAGGCAAGAAGAGCCGAAGAAGCCCGACGTGCCGAAGAGGCGCGAAAGGCGGAGGAAGCAAGAAAAGCGGAAGAGGCAAGACTTCTCGCACAGGAGGAAGCCGCTAAAAGCAAGAGTGACAACAAGAAGAAAGAGGATAAAAAGAAATCTCAGACTGCAAGAAAAAAGAAATCCGACGAAAAGAAAGATTACGCAGAGGCACGCAAACGCAAGCCGCGTGGCGACAAGTCTTCAACGGCTTCTAAGGCGAACACCGCGAAAAGCTCGGCTTCCCAGGCAGGTAATTTCGCGGCAATGCGTGGTTCGCTGCCAAGACCCGTCTCGGGCGCGTTCCGCGTGACAAGCCAGTTCGGACGCCATTCGTTGCCGGAACTGCCGGATGTGATGTATGACAATCCGGGAATCGATGCCGAAACATCCGCCGGCGCGTCGGCGCAGGCAGTTTATGGAGGTCGCGTTTCCGGAGTATACGTTATTCCTGGCTTCTCCACGGTTGTGATTGTGAACCACGGCAATTATTATACCGTCTACGGAAACATCGCCTCTCCTTCAGTGAAAGTGGGAGATGTCGTGAAACAGGGTCAGGCAGTCGGCAAACTCGCTCCGTCGGAAGATGACCCCTCTCATTCTTCCATACATTTCGAGGTCTGGAAAAACCGCGACAAGCTCAACCCCCTCGACTGGATCAGATAATCTCCTCCGCTACCATGATAACCATCTCAAGATATACCCCTGAATCAAGACACGAATGGGACAAATTCGTGAGAAATGCCAGAAACTCTACATTCCTGTTTCTCAGGGACTATATGGATTATCATGCCGACAGGTTCAAGGATTGCTCTTGGATAGCACGCAAGGGTTCGGGCATCGCGGCAATCCTGCCTGCCAATGTCTCCGAAGACGGCATCCTGCATTCACATCAGGGACTCACATATGGCGGCTGGATCCTTCCTGAGCGTCACGTCGACGGAGCTGACATCCTTGACATATTCGAAGCGGCAATAGAGAAGTGGAAAGATGAAGGATATAAGGCACTCGACTATAAACCACTTCCTTATATATATTCTCTCCACCCTTCTCAGGAAGATGAGTATGCACTGTTCAGGCTTGGTGCTGTGCGAACGGAATGCAATCTTTCAACAGCAATCCCCATCGCGGAAATATGCCGACAGGTTATAGGTAATGAGGAATCTTCCGATAGTCCGCGTAGTTTCTACAACAAGCTTCGCCGCAGGGCGTTGTCCAAATCTGCACGTCTGGATTTTACCATCAAAGAATATAACGATGCCGCCCCCATTATGGCAATGACGACTGCATGCCTGAAAGAGAGGCACGATGCGGCTCCCGTGCATTCAATAAAAGAGATGCAGACACTGAAGGACCTGTTTCCCGAACAAATAAGATTCTGGATACTTGAATATGCATCCTCTCCGCAGGCTGCCGTGTGCATATACGACACCGGTAGGGTGGCACATGCTCAATACATAGCAACTACTACCTTAGGACGCGAACTTGACCTCCTTACTCCCCTCTTCGATTATCTGATAAACGAAATATACACCTCACACCCATACTTTGATTTTGGAATAAGTAACGAAAACCGGGGGCAATACCTCAACCGGGGACTGCTGCGTCATAAAGCCTCATTCGGTGCAACAGGAGTTGCATACAACCGCTATTTCCTTGATCTCGCCTAACACCGCACTATTCTGATAATACGCCCCTGAATATATATTGCACAAGCCCTCTATCAGGTCTGCAATCCTAAAGATTTTAATATTTCCATCAGATACCAATAGCACACTAATGACTTTCCCATAAGTTGTTAATTTAATAGATTGTTGTTTGATATTGTGTTATTTTTTGATTTCTGTTATTGACGGCAATATGTTGAAAATGTTAGGTTTTTGTGTGCGAAACGTTAAATCACAAGGTTAATGATCAAGTGTTTCGGTTGTATTACAAAGTTATAAAGAATTTTTCACATTTCCGCATGTATCCGTTAATTTTTGTTAGCATGTTTTGTCATTTTTTGTTCAAACTCAGTAATTGATACTTCCTTTTATAGAGACATAGCGGCGGAAGGCTATCATACAATATGTTTTCTGAACCATGGATATTGTCAGTTCCTATATATTGATGTTTTTTGAAAATATCGATGTAGTGAAGGCTAAATAACTTATGGGAAAGTTTTTACTATCTTTATTCTGTCTGTTGGCAACAGCAATGCCAGCAATTGCATTAGAAACGACAATAACCATTAAGGGTTTGACCGCGACTCTGCAAGATAATTCAAATGTAACATTTGCCGAAGCAACGTTATCTTATTCATCCAAAACATACATAACCAAAATTTCTGCAGGAGAAGTATTTAATATGATTCCTGGAATTGGCAAAAATACATCTAATTCACCAAGTTATAATAAAGATGGAAGTTTGAGGTTATATACTAACAACACCTTGAAGTTTGTTTGCAACGAAGGTTATAAAGTTTCTAAATTAGAATTCACTCTTGCCCAGCTAAACAAGTATTCTGATCCGACAGTCAGCACTGGAACTGGTAGCAAGGTTGATACAAAATATATATGGACATCAGACACACCCGTGTCTGAGTTGACTTTAACTGCACCTTCTACTACTGGAAAACAATTTTGCATTCAAGACATTACAATAACCTATGAAACAGAATCGGTTCAGGCACCAAAATTGGAATTTGATGCTATAAATCTTACAATAGGTTCTACGGTACCATTACCTGTTGCCAAAGGTTATGAAGATCTTACTTATCATTATTTTATTGAAGCAAACCCTGAAAATATAGTTATTTCAGATGACCAGCTAAAAGGTGTCGCATTAGGCGAAGCTATAGTAAAAGTAACAACTGATCCAGTTGATGGACAATACCTTGCAGGTGAAGCAACTTTCAAAGTGACTGTCGTGGGCAAAGAACCAAAACTATCATTTGCCAACGAATCTGTTTATGGCAAAGTTAACACAGGTGTTGTATGGCAACAAGTTACTGTTACAGAGCCTGAAGAAAACCTCGGAGCAATAACATATTCATCATCAGATCCGGAAATTGTGGCAGTTGATGCATCAACAGGACAAATCAAGCCTTCCGATGTAAAAAAAGCCGGAGTTGCAACAATTACAGCAACCATAGCTGCAAATGGAGATTATGCAGAAGGAAGCTGTTCATATTTGATAGTAGTAGTTGATCCTAATGCGGAAGCAAAACCCGGTGAGACCTTATTTGATTTCACTACAACAAATCCATATGGCATGACAACCATGTCTGGAAACACGCCATTATATGAAAGGGATATGGCTAATCCTGTTACTTCAATTGCAGGAGCTAACGAAACAGTCATTATTTCTTTTGACGGAAGATACAGATCCTGGAAGACATCAAACTCAAATGAACTTCGGGTTGAAAAAAGTAACACAACCAACCCTGCGTCTTCACTGACAGTGAAAGTTCCTGAAGGATATAAAATAACTAAAATTGGAATTACAGGAAGTGCCGTGAACCCCAAATATTCACCCGAATCCGGTGATTCTCCCGATGATAATTTCAATTCAGTATGGATTCCGGCAGTAATAGATGGAAGTTCACAGGTTGTTGATGAAGTCACTATAACTGCCGACCCCAATCAGCTTAAAATATCTAAAATCAACGTCATGTGGGATGCTTCAGGTTCAGATATGAAACCGGCACAATTGACGTTCGCTCCAAATGTCAATGGCATATACGTAAACGAGGAAGCTGAAATTAACGCTGTTAACAATCCGGAAGGTCGCACTATAACATATTCAATAGCCGGTCTTAACGCAGATCAATATACGATCACACCTTCAGAAGATGGCAAAACAATGAAAGTACTTGTGAATACTCCCGGAACATACACACTCGAAGCAAGAAGCGCTGCAGGTGACGGATTCCGCGACGGCTTCGCAATCATGCGTTTAAATGTATATCGCCATCTTATGGTATCTGCCGATAATGTACCTCTTGAAAAAGACGATGTAAACACAGGTTCTAAAACATTCATTACCATTAATGTACCGGAAAATGCTTACCTTTACTATAAAATTGAGAACTCTTCAGCCCCCGCTCCGACAGCTGACGAAATATCTGATAACGAAAACCAGCTTCCTGGATATGAACTTTATGAAGACGGTATAGAAATCCCCGCCAAGACCTCTGGAACATTGAATTTCTATATCGCCAACTATGGCTACAAATCGCCTATCCGTAAGATTGCCCTCAGCTTCGAAACGGGAGTAACTGATATCGACGCAAAGACGGAAGATGGCGTAGTGCGTCTGTTTGACCTCAACGGCCGTCAAATCAATGGAGAGCCGGAGAAGGGTGTATACATCCGCATTCAGAACGGCAAGGCTTCAAAAGTGCTCGTGAAATAATGCTGAGATAAAACTGAAGTAACTTTTAATTTCAATTATATGGCAGGATACATGTGCATGCACTTGTATCCTGCTTATTTTTTTATCACTTGCTCGGAAGATTATACATTATTAAAGAGAGAATAAATAATTAGAGGGTTAAGAGCTTGTTTAAAAATGAAAAAGCTAAACTGTCAAGATATAAGAGGCTTGATAATTTGACAAATTTTTCAAAAAAATTTATAGTATAACGATTGCATTTTGATAAAAATATATTAACTTTACACCCGATAAACTGGGGTCACTCAGGGAACAGTGACTTTTTTGTTTTCAAATAACATGATAAGTGACTTTTTTATTTTTTAGATTCCCTAATTGATAAAAAATTAAATGAGCAAGCAAAACACCTTTAAATCCTCCGTTATAGGGATGCAGGGCAATCTTCTTTCTTTCGCTCTCAAACTGACCACCGATAAAGAAGAAGCACATGATCTCGTTCAGGACACAACCCTCAAAGCGCTCAACAATGAGGAGAAGTTTGTGGACAACACTAACTTCAAGGGTTGGATGCTGACGATCATGCGCAATATTTTTATCAACAATTATCGTAAGAGCGTTAGAGAGAGCACCATGGTGGATTCTTCAGAGGATTTTCACCATTTGAACCTTTGCCAGGACTCTGGTCTTGAAACGCCTGACGGTGCTTATGCTGTGGGTGAGATATCACAGATACTCGCCAAATTTCCTGCGGATTTCCGCCAACCTTTCTCGATGCACGTGGCAGGTTACAAATATGAGGAGATTTCGGAAATACTTGACATGCCGTTAGGCACAGTAAAGAGCCGTATCTTCTTTACACGCAAACGTCTCCGCGAAATCTTGAAAGATTATCGTTAAACCGTATCCCCATTAGATCCTGACTATCGTCATCCGGGATGTTCCCTCCGAATATAATATTCAGATCATATCTAACAAGAAAAAGATGCCCTTTCAGGCATCTTTTTTCTTTTCTATCCTTACCAGCTCGATGCGGGTCGTGGTCATTTTCTCTATCCTGAACGCAAGGTCGCCTATTTCAAACGAATCCCCCTGTCTCGGCAAAGCCTGCAGACTTTCGAGAATATAACCCGAAAGCGTATGGTATTCCTCGCTTTCCCTTATGTCGAGTCCGAAATCCTCGTTGATCGCTGAAATCTCCATCCTGCCGGAGAACTCATACGCTCCGTTGGGAAGTTCACGCGCAACAAGGCGCTTCACATCGTGCTCATCCTCAATCTCGCCGAATATCTCCTCCACGATATCCTCAAGAGTCACAAGACCGGAAGTGCCGCCGAATTCATCCACAACCATGGCAAGCGTGCGTTTCTCGCTCATCATGCGACGCATCATCTTGTTGGCGAGCATCGTCTCGGGAGTGAAGATCACAGGCTTGAGCTTGCGACGCCAGTCTGCCGTGGAATTGAACATCTCCGATATATGTATATATCCCGCCACATCATCGATATCCTCCCTGTAGACCACCACCTTCGACAGACCTGTAGCCGTAAAGACCTTTATCAGTTTCTCGCGTGTAGTCCCCGCCAGAGGCACCGCCACAATCTCGTTGCGCGGTATCATGCATTCGGAAATCTGGGTGTCCTTGAAATCAATAGCTTTTCTGAAAATCTTCACCTCATTCTCCACAGCTTCGCCGTTCTCCCGGTCTTCCATGCTTTGCTGGATATAGTCGTCAAGCTCATCCATGGTAAGGCGCGCACTGGCAGCCTCACCCGTATCGAGTCCGCAGAGTTTCATCAACCCTCTGGATATCACAGAGACAAACCAGGATACGGGATAAAGAATCAGATAGATAAGATAGAGGGGCAAAGCCAGAAGACGCATCATGAAATTCGGATTGATGCGGAATGTTGTCTTGGGAAGAAATTCTCCGAGAAGGAGGATGACGGCAGTCGAGAAAACGGTATTCGAAATTAGTGTCAGAGCCTCGCTATGGTGGAACCATTCCTCGAATAACGGATTTACTATCACCGAAAATGATATACCGTAGATTACCAGCACAACATTGTTGCCCACAAGCAGCGTGGATATGAACATATCCTCATGTCGCGAGAAACCCTTGATGATTCTGTCTACCATCCCGCCCCGGGCGGCATCTATCTCCATCCTTACCTTTGAACTCTGCACAAACGCGATCTCGCAGCCTGAAAAGAGACCCGAGAAGAGAATAGCCACAACGGTAATCAATATGGCGAGACTTAACGGTAATATCATAAGTAACTTATAATCTTGTTTTTTATTTTCGCTTATCACAGCGTCACAAAGAATCCCTGTTCACCGGGAATATACCCTCCGGATTCAGTATGCGGTATTCCGTAAGGTTCTCATTGGAGATAAATCCGGTGCCCTCGAGGACATGCGTAGCGTTTTCTATGTGTATGAATGTATCGCTGTAGATACGCCCGTGCCTCTGATCCCAGAACACGCGTTCCGAAAGAAACAGATCTTTCGGAACCTTGGTCATCTCCACATGCCCTTCGAGACGCCATAGACGCTCGTTCTTGAAAAACTTTGCCGAATCCGCCGCCACAGTTGCCACCACCTGAAAATACGGGTCGTATTTCTGCAGGAACAACCCTTTTGGAAAATGCCAGTAAGGGGTGTCGGCTTCATCGAACACCTGCCAGAGCGGAGCCACTATCTTATACTGAATGACACCGGAATCCGAGATCAGGGTAGATATGTTCTTAGTGGTCATAGTCGCCATCTTCTCCGGGTTGAGTCCGGCGGCGACATCCACTTTCCGCTCCTCGCGACACGCCGCAAGCAGCAGTATAAACACCATCAGGGCTGTCAGTATCCTCATGTCTGATTTTACTTGTCTACACCCCGCTCCGTTATCGGATCTTACGCTTCCAGAACCAGACCTCGTTGAAGTTGACGCCCAATGTTATATTGAAATAATTCTCTCCGATCAGCTTAGCAGGAGTGGCATACCGTTTTTTCCATTCTAATCCGAAGTTTATCTGCGTCTTACCCTCAGGTGTCGGGAAACCGGCACCACAGGTGACACCCATCTCCTTGACCTTGTTACCATTGATATTGAGGTAATCGTTAGCGAAATAACCTCCGATACGATATGCAACACGCTGACCGTAATTACCACGGAGCTTTGGCACGAATTCAGCGCCTACCGCAATTTTCATACGGTCGTTGAAATCCATTCCGGCAGCTACAATCTCCTTGTCGTTGACATGTGTCACCCCGTTGTTGTCCTTATAGCTGTAAAGGGCAGAATAAGGTGCCTTGCTCCACTGCTGCCAAGTGACATCCGCCTCAACCATCACACGATAGGTCTTTTCATAAGTATAGCTGACACCTGCTCCGATTGACGTGGGATTGAAATATTTATCTTTCATTTTCATATAAGCCACAGTATCGGGCAGACTCTCCTGCTGGGTTTCCACTGACGTGACCCAGGTCTTTCCCCTCATGGTCTTGCGTGGGGAGTATGTGGCACCGAACACAAGTTTGTTGAAGCGGTTCCACCGTGCCGTATATTGCGCGCCTATGTTGATATTCCAGTCGCGGATTTCCATCACGTGCTCGAACTTCGTCTCGCCGCCGCTGTTCGGTCGGGCAAATACATCATTTACGATATTTCCGAAATCATAGCTCACATTGAAACCGAGAGAGAATCCCCCGACTTTTCCGCTGAGTCCGAGATAAAGCTGGTTTATGCCGCCTGAACCCTGATTCTCCATCGCACCGTGCTTGATCTCGTTACCGAACGCATAACCTACAGAGCTATAAGGCAGAAGACCTATGGAACCACCCATGAATTTCGAAATCGGGAACTGCATTGTGACATAATCCACGCCACCTCCGGTAGAATACTGACGTGCGCTCCCCTCCTGACTCCACAACATAGACACATCCGCTCCGAGGTCGAAAAGGAATGTCAGCGAGTCGATGGCGGCATAAGATGCCGGATTCATCACATTGATCTGACGGCCGGAGTTCATGGCGTAACCCACACCACCCATCTGTTTCTGCAGGGAAGTGGCGCGGTCACCGATTATTCCGTAACCATACATTGAATAGGGAGACGAAGTCTGCGCCGAAGCCGTAGCTGTCGCGGCAGCCACAAAGGCTGACGCCAAAAAAATCTTTATTTTACTCATATATCTGACTGGAGAGATTTATATTTAGCGTTATTGTTATCTGAATTAATATCGGCTGCCGTACGGAGGCTGTCTGTCTTTTCCGCATGAAGATAAATCCGTTCGAGACCTTTGCCCACGAGTGAATATGCGGTCACGGGCTTAACCCCGTAACGACATATGTGCGGAGCCAGGAAATCCGCGTCTCCACCCGTTAGAAGGAGCCTGATTCTCGGGTAGCGCTTTCTTGCCTCCTTATAAGCGGAGACAATCTCCGAAACAATTCCATTCACAACCCCGGCTCTTATCGCAGTCTCTGTGTCATAGCCGAACGTGGGGATATCACCCGTTGCCGATACAAGGGGAAGACGCGATGTGAACCGGTTGAGCGAACGGAACCTCAGCCGCATTCCGGGAGAGATATTCCCTCCGAGGAAACGATTGCGGACCACTATATCAAGAGTCACCGCGGTTCCGGCATCCACCACAAGCGCTTCCTCGGCGACAAGCGACGCGCCTGCCGCCGCGGCAATGCGGTCAAGACCGAGAGTGGAGGGAGTGGCATACTCCACACCGATAGGCAGCGGAGTCTCATGAGAAAGTCTCATCACCGGTTTTCCGAGACACTCTCCGATTTCATCAAGGAATGCCCCTGGGTCACGCCCCACACTGCAGCATATCGCCCCTCCCGGTCTGTAACGGTCTATAAACGGGAAGAACGGACGCGCATCAAGATCTTCGACAAGAATACTCTCAATCAGGATTCCTTTCTCAAAGACACTCCCTTTGACGGCAGTGTTTCCTATGTCGATTGTCAGGACTCTCATACACTTATCCGCTGCATCAGTCAAGACCTTTATCTTTCTTCGCCCGGGCAGAGATCATCCATGACGAGATAACCTGAATCATGGCTCCGGCGAGAGTGAAAACAATCGTATTGTTCATCACCGGAAGCGAAAACACGATACCCGCAAGGCGGTGGGCGTTATAAAACCAGAATCCTGACGCCACCACAAAGCAGAAACCTGCCCACATCTCCATGCGGCGCAGCCGGCGCAACTTCAGAGAATCGCCGGGGTCATTGACGTTTACCATTCTTGCTACGGTATAGATTACCGCCCCGGCGGCAAACACCCATTTGCAGATTCCCGCAATCAGCGCATCCTCGACAGCGGCAAACGGAGCCATAAGACCGGCGGCTATCAGCAGCAGCCCGACAGTTGATATAGCTTCAATCCGGCGCCTGAGCCGCTCTTTATTTCCGTTTGCGACCGGTGCCGTTGTTCTGACTTTCTTCATCACTTGATAAGATAGACATCTTCGGAAGGGCGCTGCATGTGATATTGCTCGCGCACCACATGCTCAAGATCCTCCGCGCTGATATACAAAGCCTCGCGGCGTGTCCTGTACCATTCGGCGGAATCCTCGCATTCACGTATCTGACGTTTCAGCGACTTGATCTCTTCCTGATATTTCATATTGAGTTTCATAGAGGTGTCCTCATTGAAAAAGAGAAGAAGCACCACAACCGACCCCACTGCTATCAGCGTAAAATGAGACTTGCGGCGCACCCAGAAATTCAGTTTCTTTATTCTCTTGCTCATATTGGTTCCTCAATTCTTGCAAAATTAATCATAATAATAGAATTATCGGCTAAAACACCTCGATTTTTTAACAGCTATTAAGGAAAGTACCTGTTTTTGAAAAAAATTTCAAAAAACATCCGAATCCCGATGTCTATATTTCCGATAATCTTGTTATATATTCATAAAGGTTATTGATTTTAGAATAGAGTTCGAAAATTCAATTGCTGATCACCTATAAACTATACCATTATGGCTGACAAATTATCGTTCAAACAAAGATTGCTGGGGCTTCAGGGCAACCTCTACAATTTCGCCTGTCAGCTCACCTCCGACAAGGATGCCGCTCAGGATCTCGTACAGGATACTACTCTGAAAGTCCTTGACAACGAAGCAAAATATGTCGACAATGTCAACTTCAAGGGTTGGGTGTTCACGATCATGCGCAACATCTTCATCAACAATTATCGCCGTCAGGTAAGAAGCGCGACAGTGGTGGACACAACCGAAGACCTGTACCACCTCAATCTATGTCAGGAATCAGGACTCACCACTCCGGAAGGTTCGTTCGCCGCCAAGGAGATTTCCGTGGCAATAAATTCTTTCGCCAAAGAATACAAAGTGCCTTTCACCATGTATCTCGCAGGATATAAATACAGTGAGATAGCCGAAAAAATGAATCTCCCGCTCGGAACGGTTAAAAGCCGCATATTCTTCGCAAGAAAAAGGCTGCAGGAGATGCTTAAAGACTACAGATAACCGCCTTCTGTCTGACCGCCAACAGAATACGCCGGTCAGAAACAGAAAAACCGAATAAACAATCTTCCCCGACAGCCAGATATGCCGGGGATTTTGTTTTACATTCGAGAGGGAAATTGCTCAATCCCCCTTTTTTTCGTAATTTTGTGGAATAATTTACAAAATATGACAACCGCTTCAATAAAGAAGAGAGAAAACATAGCTGAATATCTGCTGTATATGTGGCAGATTGAGGATCTCATCCGGGCATACCGCCTCGACATCGACAGTATTCAGACGGGAATTATCGACAGGTACACTTCGCTGTCTGACGCCGAACGTTCCGAGATGCGCGGATGGTATGAGTCGCTGATCGACATGATGCGGCGCGAAGATGTGACGGAAGCCGGTCATCTCCAGCTCAACAGGAATGTGCTCGGTGAACTTCAGGAACTTCACGGCAGGCTCCTGAAAAATCCGAAATTCGCACCTTACGCCGCCGAGTATTACAATACTCTACCCTTTATTGTGGAGATCAGGGCAAAGGCAGGAGAAAACAGAAAAAACGAGCTGGAATCCTGTTTCGACGCTCTTTACGGGATACTGATGCTGCGTCTGCAGGGGAAGGAGATTTCTGAAGAGACCACGCTTGCGGCAAAACAGATATCCCGCTTTCTCGGCATGCTCGCCGGCTATTACAAAAAAGATTATAATAACGAACTTGATTTAGAAGAGGAATAAAATGAGAATAATGGTTACAGGAGCAAACGGACAGCTCGGCAATTCGCTCAGACGCGAACTTGAGGCTGACAGCTCCATCGAAGCTATATACACAGACGCCAACACTCTTGACATAACGGATTACGGCACATTAAACCGTTTTTTTGAAGACAATCCGGTGGATATGGTCATAAACTGCGCGGCTTATACAGCAGTTGACCGTGCGGAATCCGACGACCTGAAAGCTGCCGCAATCAATACCGGTGCGGTCGGAAATCTCGGTCAGGCTGCTGCAAAACACGGCATGAAGGTGATTCATGTCTCTACCGACTATGTTTTCTCGGGAGAGACATTCCGTCCATATGAAGAAAACGACGAGCCGTATCCGCAAAGCATCTACGGCAGAACCAAACTTGAAGGGGAAGGATTGCTGACATCATTCTGCAGCAACGCCATGATAATAAGAACGGCTTGGCTATATTCGGAATTCGGAAGCAACTACGTCAAGACCATGCTCCGTCTGGCAGATGAAAGAGAGGAGATAAACGTTGTCTCCGACCAGATCGGATCCCCGACCTACGCCGGAGACCTCGCCCATGCAATTCATCTTATTATCAAACATGAGAACTGGCAGCCGGGAATATACCATTTCACAGACGAAGGAGTCGCCTCTTGGTACGACTTCACCAAAGCGATTTTCGACATAACCGGAAAAAAGACAAAAGTAAACGCTATACGCACCTCCCAATATCCGACACCTGCAAAACGCCCCCTCTACTCCGTATTGAGCAAAAACAAGATCAAGCGCAATTACGGACTGGAGATTCCATACTGGCGCGACTCGCTGAAACGATGTCTGGAGCAGATGGGAGTCTAAGAAACTGCTTAAATCCGAAAACCTGACTTTCATGAGCGAAGAACTGAACAAGGAAATAGAGAGAAGGCGGACATTCGCAATCATCTCACACCCGGATGCGGGTAAGACCACTCTCACCGAGAAACTACTGCTTTTCGGAGGTGCCATACATGTGGCGGGAGCGGTTAAAAGCAATAAAATAAAGAAAACAGCCACCTCCGACTGGATGGAAATCGAGAAGCAGAGAGGCATCTCGGTTGCCACCTCGGTCATGGGCTTCAATTATGGCGACTACAAGATAAACATCCTCGACACTCCGGGTCACCAGGACTTCGCGGAAGATACTTTCCGCACTCTGACCGCCGTAGACTCGGTCATAATTGTGGTCGATGTGGCAAAGGGCGTGGAGACCCAGACACGAAGACTGATGGAGGTATGCCGCATGAGAAAAACCCCTGTCATCATTTTCGTAAACAAGCTTGACCGCGAGGGACGTGACCCCCTCGATATTCTTGATGAGCTGGAGAAGGAGCTGCAGATTTCCGTGCGACCACTCTCGTGGCCGATCAACATAGGTGCCAAATTCAAAGGTGTCTACAATCTCTATGAACATGGACTCGACCTCTTCACCCCTTCAAAACAGACCATCAGCGAGCGCATCGAGATCGACAATGTCAACTCTCCGGAAGTAGACAGACTTGTCGGACAGCAGGATGCCGACAAACTCCGCGAAGATCTTGAACTTATAGAGGGTGTGTATCCCGACTTCGATCCCGAGGAATATCTTCGTGGAGATGTCGCGCCGGTATTCTTCGGATCCGCGCTCAACACATTCGGCGTCAAGGAACTTCTTGACTGTTTCGTAAAAATCGCACCGGCTCCGAGACCTATCATGGCACAGGAAAGGGAGATAAGACCGCAGGAAGAGGGATTCTCAGGTTTCGTTTTCAAGATTCACGCCAACATGGATCCAAACCACAGGTCGTGTATCGCGTTTGTGAAAATATGCTCGGGAAAATTCGAACGCAATGTCAATTACCGCCATGTGCGCTCCGAAAAGATGATGCGGTTCGCCGCTCCCACTGCTTTCATGGCTCAGAAGAAAAATATCGTTGACGAGGCATATCCTGGCGACATAGTCGGCATACCCGACACCGGCAATTTCAAGATTGGAGACACTCTGACTTCCGGTGAAGTCCTACATTTCAAGGGATTGCCGAGTTTCTCTCCGGAGATGTTCAAATATATCGAGAATGCCGACCCGATGAAATCCAAGCAGCTCGACAAAGGTATAAACCAGCTGATGGATGAAGGTGTGGCACAGATGTTCACCAATCAGTTCAACGGAAGAAAAATCATAGGCACAGTAGGTCAGCTTCAGTTCGAAGTGATCCAGTACCGTCTTCTTCACGAATATGGCGCGCAATGCCGCTGGGAGCCCATAAGCCTCTACAAGGCATGCTGGGTAGAGAGCGATGATCCGCAGGCTCTCGAAGCCTTCAAGAAAAGAAAGCATCAGTTCATGGCTACCGACAAGGACGGTCGTGACGTATTCCTTGCCGACAGCAACTATGTGCTGCAGATGGCGCAGTCGGATTTCCCCAAGATCCGCTTCCACTTCAGTTCTGAATTCTAAAATGAAAAACGGAGTAAGCCCGCAGGCCTGCTCCGTTTTTGTCGCTAAGCATTGTTTTATTATTTTCGGCAACGTCTGCGACAATTACCTATAATTAAGACAATCTTCAGCGCATTTGGTTTAACCGTTAAGGTTTTTTAAGAATTAAAACAGGGGTGACACATTATTTTTTCACATCGTAGCCCTGATCCTTCAGATAGTCAAGAATGCGGTATTCCATCGCATGGTCATAATAATTGATGATGTGGGCGACCCAGTCATTGTCGGTAGTGCCGCCGGCGCGGGTACGGTTGTAATGTTTCACCACTTCGTCATAAGCCTCCATCTCGTCAACCATCCTGTCGTTGTCCTGACGGTAATGGTTCTTGTGGATCATCAGCGGCTTCGGCTGCTTCGGCTTCAGATCGGGCTGCTCGCGGGGCACACCGATTGCAAGACCGCAGACCACAAACACTCCCTTCGGAAGTTTGAGGAGCTCGGCGATCTTAGCAGGGTCGGCAGTACGAAGATAACCGATGCAGTTAGAACCGAGACCTGCAGACTGAGCGGCGACAACCGCGCTCATCATGGCAAGCGACGCATCAATTATACCTATCGTCACACCATCCATCGTATCGGTGAATTTCGGCATATCCAGCCCCTTCTTCCCGGCAAGAAGCGTGATTTTGTTATAATCCGAACAGAATATCAGCAGACGGTTGCATGTCTTGAGCTGTTTCTGACCGGTTATAGCATATAACTCCTCTTTCAGCGTCTGGTCGGAAATGTCGATAACCGAGAATTGCTGACCGTTGTAGGATGTGGGAGTATTGCGGATCGCATCGAAGATAAACTCCATTGTCTCCTCTGCAATCGCCTCTCTCTCGTATCTGCGCACACTCGTGCGCTCCAAAAGCGTTTCCTTTACGTCTTTCATAACTTATGTATATGTTTGCTTGTCATATTGTCCATAAACACCGGCTGTTCATAACCGGAAAAATAAAGAGCCGATGAGCGGAACGCTCATCGGCTCTTTTAAGGTCCACATCAAAGGAATGTGACGAAACTCCGAACGACAGGTTTTGAGGTCTTGCCAATCTTTGTAATCCGCCTGCGATCGAAATCAACGCCTTGCGGCGTGGGGCCCGCCATCGACAGACAAGAGTGTCTCGGTATTTCTATAAAATTTGATGAGTTTCCCAATTAGCTTTGATGTGGTATAACTTCACCGGCTTCTGAATCTTCGTTACCTCGCTGTCATCTGAGGTGTGTATCAAATTCAGCAGTCCGAAGCTCTCTTGCTTTTGTTTTATAACGCAAAGATAATGCACGCGGTTCAATTTTGCAATACCCCGATGCCTTTTTAACAAAAAAAATACGTATATTTGCAATATGAAGAAGATCAGCTTTGTTATCCCATGCCATAACGAGGAAGCGAATCTGCCGAAGCTGTACGATGAACTTGACAGGTTTACCCGTGCCTCTTATCAGGTCTCTGTAAAGGAAACCGGAACTGAGACCGGGACAACACATCCTGTCGACATGAATGTCTACGACTTCGAATTTCTGTTTGTCAACGATGGCAGCGGCGACGGCACTCTCGCGATTATGCGGGAATTAAGAAAAAAAGATTCCAGAGTATCCGTGGTCAATCTTTCAAGGAATTTCGGAAAGGAAAACGCCATGCTGGCGGGCATGGACTATGCATCGGGCGATGCATTGGTCATAATGGACGCGGATCTTCAGGATCCCATAGAAGTTGTGCCGGAAATGATTTACTGGTGGGAAAAGGGATACGATGACGTGTATGGCAAACGCGCAAGCCGCGGGCAGGAAAGCGCCATGAGAAAAATACTCTCGCTCTCTTTCTATAATATGCTTAAGAAAATGAGCGACATCGACATTCTTCCCAACGTAGGCGATTTCCGGCTTCTCGACCGCAGGGCGGTCAGGGCATTGACCGGACTGCGAGAGACACAGAGATATATGAAGGGCCTCTACTGCTGGGTGGGTTTCGAAAAAAAAGAGGTGGTATTTGATCGTGGAGACCGCGAAAACGGCAAGTCAAGCTACAAACTCGCAAAACTGGTGAACCTTGCAATCGAAGGCATTACCAGCTACACCACCACACCGCTGAGAATATCCACAGTTGCCGGAATCATCGTGTCGCTGATGGCTTTCGGATACCTTGTGTATATGTTTGTGAAGACTCTGCTCTGGGGAGAGGTGGTGACCGGTTTCCCGACTCTTATATGCGTGATCCTCTTTTTAGGCGGCATGCAGCTGCTTGCATTGGGAATTATCGGGGAATATATCGGCAGGATTTTCAACGAAACCAAAAGAAGACCCCCTTATATAATCGAAAGTTTTAACGAAGAAAGAAACTCTCTGACACAATGAACAACAATTCCACCGACAAGGGGCTGACAGTCGTGATTCCGGTAAGGAACAGGGAAAATCTTGTAATCAGATGTCTTGACAGCGTCAAAAGACAGACTCTGCGCCCTCTGAATGTGATAGTTGTCGACAACGGTTCGACCGACGGCACATGGAAAGCCGTTGAAGGCTGGATCGCCAGGAATGCCGAGCCGGAATTTGCCATATCCCTCATATCAGAACCCAAGCCCGGTGCGTCAAGAGCCAGAAACCGGGGACTGTCGGAGACCGACACGGAACACGTGATGTTTTTTGACTCCGATGATGAAATGGACCCTACTCTCGCAGAAGGGATAATGACCGCGTTCAGAGACAGCAGAGTGGATCTGGTGCATTGGAACGCCAGAATCATCAATCCTGACGGTTCGGTTAAAAAACGCAAGTTCTCCAACGCAAATTACTGGCGTTATCAGATATATCATGCATTGTTTAGCACCCAATGTTTTGCGGTAAAGACATCTTTTTTAAGAGATATCGGCGGTTGGGATGATTCCCTGTACGCATGGAACGACTGGGAACTTGGAATCCGAATGCTCCTCGGCAATCCGGCGATGATAGCCATTGACAAGGCTCTTGTCACCATACATCCTCAGAAGGTGTCGATAACCGGCGAGAACTTCCATTCGAAAGCCGGAGAATGGGAACGTGCAATCGACCGCGCGGAGGAGAATGTGGTCAAAGCCGTGCGAAACGACAGCGGATGGCTCGCAGACATGATAAACTACCGCAGGGCGATTCTTGCAGCCCACTACAAACGCGAGGGGCACCAGGAACTTGCGGAACCGCTTCTTGCCAAGGCTCTCTCCCACCCGAGCCTTTCCTTCAGTCAAAGACACCTCCTTAAACTGCTTTACCGCTACACCTCTATCGGAGGAAGAGGGGCATACATCCTGTGGAAATAAACGTATGCTTTCAAAACAGAAATTTGTTAAACCGGAATATGAAAGTATTGACAGCCGACAGTCATGAATTTGCAAGACTTTGCCTTAAACTGAAAGAAATGGTGAAGTCTTCGGGTTATGAATACGACATTCTTGTCGGCATAGCGAGAGGCGGGGTCTATGTCGCTGACAATTTCGGGTCGGACACGGTGTTTTCCATAAAAACGCAGAGGGCAGGCACTTCCGTCAAGACACACGCGCTGTCCCGGATATTACGCCGTCTTCCGGCATTCGTCAATATAGCGTTGCGCTGTGCGGAATCAAAAGTGCTTGCAATCAAAGACCGGATTCTCAAGCCCGCTCCGGTGCAAGTCAGTGTCTGCGACGAACTGATAGCCATGCTCCTGCAGGGGGGACACAAGGTGCTTGTAGTGGATGACGCGACAGACAGCGGCTGCTCACTCCTCAGTGTGCTGAACGCAATCGGAGAGTACGGAAGCAATGAAATCAGGTCCGCTGTCATAACCGTAACACGGAAACACACCGCGATAATCCCGGATTACGCGCTTTTCCGCAATTCCACTCTTGTCAGGTTTCCATGGTCGGCAGACATGAAACCCGGTTTGTAATCCTATAATTTAGAGCTTGTTTTGTATATGGTGATTGTAGACCTTGACGGAACACTGGTCGAATGCAATTCTTTCACAGAGTTTGTAAAGTTTGTATTCAGAAGACACCCCGAGGTGCGACTTTTCCTTATCATGACCGTAATGCGGCGTAAACTACGCCTTATCAGCCATCACGAGGCAAAGGAGAGAATCATATCCCGCACAAGCGGATTGGTCACAGAGAAAGATCTTGATGACTTTACCTCCTTTCTGCACAGCAGGATAAACCGGAGAGTGCTCGACATAGTAAGATCCGGCAGCCGCGCCATTCTTGCCAGTGCCGCACCGGAGCTGTACGCCTGCCCCTTCGCCGCGAAAGCCGGCATATCGGTGATTTCGGCAAGCAGACCGCACGAGGCGGAAAACCGCGGGGAACGGAAGCTTGCGGATGTGATCAGACAAGGTGCCGTATTCGACAGAAACACTGTAGTGATAACTGATCATCATGATGACCTCCCTTTGTTGAAGGCAAACAAGGAAGGATTGAACTATATAGTAAAACCTTCCCGCAAAAGTCTTGGGATTCTTCTGCGGGAAGGTATAAGGTTCACCCTTCTGGATTGACCGGGTTCTATTGTATGGAAGATGCCTCCCCCTCTTTCGGGGATATTGCCGCGAGGAGTCTGACGGCGGAGACATACTGTTCGATCGCCTCGGCAACACGCTTGGCGTCGCGCATGGCATGAACCACCGTAGCCGGCTGTGCCGACACATCTCCCCCGGCAAACACTCCTACACGTGTTGTCATGCCGTATGGCATATCGCGGGTAAGCACATACCCTTTGCCGTCGACATCTATACCCTTTGTGGTTGACACGATTCTCGCGGCGGGGGCATTTCCCACCGCGCCTATGAGATGGTCTGCCGGATACTCCTTCCTTTCCCCTTCAGTCTCGATTATGAGAGTTCTCAGTCTGTTTCCCTCCCCGCCGTTCACTTTGACGACATTGGAATTCCACATAAACCTGACCCCCTCCTTGACGGCATCCTCATATTCCGAACGAAGGGCACGCATCTCGTTGAGAGTCTTGCGGTACACGACAGTCACCTCCTTGCTGCCGAGGCGCAACGCCGTGCGCGCGGCATCCATGGCGGTGTTTCCGCCACCGATGACATAAGTTATGTCTCCGTCTCCCACCATTACCTCCTTGCGGTCTATATGCCCGGAATTGTAAAGCTGGACACGACGCAGGAAACGCAATGCCTGCTTCACTCCGGGATGATTCATGCCTTCGATAGGAAGTTTTTTAGGCAGACCGGCACCTGTGCCTATGAATATCGCGTCGAATCCTTTCGCGAAAAGGTCATCGATGGTCATGTCCTCACCGATTGTGACTCCAAGATGGAATTTCACGCCAAGAGCGGAAATCTTCGCTATTTCATGACGCACGACCTCCTTCGGCAACCGATACTCCGGAATGCCGTAAAGAAGTACGCCTCCCGCTTCACGCTCCATTTCGAAAATCTCGACATTGAAACCCTTGCGGGCAAGATCGCCGGCGATCGTCAGACCCGCCGGACCGCTGCCTATGACTGCCACCAGACCCTTGGTCTTTTCCGGTATCATATCATGGTCAAGACCTGCGGCACTGTCAAAATCTGCTACAAATCTTTCCAGTTTGCCGATGTTTATGTGTTTGCCTGACTTCGCGAGAGCGCAATTACCCTCGCATTGCCGCTCGTGCGCACAGACACGCCCGCAGACAGCAGGAAGATTGCTGCGGCTGCGTATAATCTCTATGGCGTTGCCGAAATTTCCTTTCGCGAGCTGAGATATCCAGTCGGGAATATCATTGCCTATCGGGCAACCCTTCTTGCACCCGGGCACCTTGCAACCGAGACACCGCTGCGCCTCTCTGATAGCCTCGGGCAGAGTGTAATTCTGCGAAACCTCTTTGAACTGCTCCATACCTCTGCTTAACGTTGCACTCTGCCATTGGCGGAACCTCCTGCCAATGCCTCCACTTCTTCCACACTCGCAAGGTTGAAATCACCGTTGATTGTCTGCTTGAGAGCGGATGCGGCAACTGCGAACTCCAGTGCCTCGCCTTGTGTGGCTTTGTTCAGAAGTCCGTAGATAAGTCCGCCGGAGAAGGAATCGCCGCCGCCTACACGGTCTATGATAGGATTGATGTCGTAACGCTTGGATTCATAAAACTCTTTACCGTCATAAATCATCGCTTTCCATCCGTTATGAGTGGCGGAGAAAGACTCTCTGAGTGTGGAAGCCACATAGCGGAAACCGAATTCCCTTGCCATTGCCTCGAAGATTCCCTTGTATCCTTCGGCTCCTGTGTCTCCCGCCTCTACATCGGCATCGGGCTTGAAACCCAGACATAATTCGGCATCCTCCTCATTGCCTATGCAGACATCGACATATTGCATAAGCGGACGCATGATGCTCTGAGCCTTCTCTTTTGTCCAGAGTTTCTTACGGAAATTAAGGTCTACAGACACGGTGACTCCGTGTCGTTTGGCAGCCTCACATGCAAGACGCGTGAGTTCGGCAGCCTTGTCGGAGATGGCGGGGGTGATGCCGCTCCAATGAAACCAGGTGGCGTCTTTCATTATCTCATCGAAATCGAAGTCAGAGGCATCAGCTTCCGCGATTGAAGAATGCGCGCGGTCATAAATGACCTTGGACGGACGCATCGAAGCTCCGGTCTCGCAATAATATATACCCACACGGTCTCCGCCGCGTGCTATATAGCGCGTGTCGACACCGTAACGGCGCAGTGCGTTCACCGCAGCCTGTCCGATCTCGTGTGTCGGCAGTTTACTTACAAAACAGGCGTTGAGCCCGTAATTTGCGCAGCTTACAGCGACATTCGCCTCGCCGCCGCCCCATATGGCGTCAAAGCTGTCTACCTGTACAAACCTTTTATTACCTTCCGGCGAAAGCCTGAGCATTATCTCGCCGAGTGTCACGATCTTTGCCATGTCTTTTATTCTTTTACTATTTATAATACGTTTTACAATGCCGATCCTACCAATTCTCAATAATCTCTCTTCCCCTTCATGAGGGGAGCCGCTCTCCTTTCCAGGATTCCCTTGATTACGGAAACCGGCTGTAAACCTGATCATTGATTTGTGATTCACGGTCAACCTGCGGTTCCACTTCCGCAAAAGCTATGTTTGTAATTTATCGCAAAGATAACTAATTTAGTGCAAAGAATACATAAAATATGTAAATTTGCGGACTCGCACGTGCTGCGCACCTGCATTTATACACATCTATGACACGAACAGATACACAATGAATATATTACTTTTTTCTCTGATGGCATGTCTGCACACAATCGTACCGGACAACGACAGCATAATGCAAAGCGAAGCCTCTGCCTTCATCAGTTCCCTTCCTGCCGGTATGCAGAAAAGACAGGAGACTGCGGTGAGAAAGGCGGTCGGCGGTGATTCGTCTTCGCTCGACAGCGTGAGGAGCTCAAGAAACTCCGCATTCAATCCTCCGGAAGACGTGAGCTGCATTGACATAGACGGCAGATATCGCCTCTACAGACCTGCCGGCGGGACGGCAGAACCGTTGCCTCTTCTGATATACCTCCACGGTGGCGGATGGTGTTTCGGCAGTGTCAACAGCTGCGCCGCCTTTTGCTCGGAACTTACCCGAGAAGCGGGAATCGCGGTTCTCGCCGCGGAATACCCGCTCGCTCCGGAATACCCTTTCCCCCATGCGCTGCAGTTCTGCTCGGAAGCACTGCGATGGGCGCATCAGAACGCCGTAAAATTCGGATTTGACAGGAAACGGATCTCCATGGGGGGCGACAGCGCAGGAGGCAATCTCGCGCTGTGCGCGGCTCTGGAAAATGACTCATATCCATTGAAATCGCTTGTTCTGTTCTATCCTGTTGTCAAGGCGTGGAATGACAATTCCGTTTCATGGAACCGCTATGGAGAGGGCTATGGACTTGACAGCGGCATAATGGAGGCTTTCAACGAAGCCTACATAGCCGGAGAAGAGCGTGACAACCCGCTGATATCACCCTTCTGCGCCTCTTCCGAAAAGCTTGCCACTCTACCGGAAATCCTGATGATAAACGCCGACCACGACATTCTGCGCGACCAGGGGGAGGAGATGAGCCGTAAACTTTCGGAATCAGGCGTGAAAGTGACGCGCCATGTATTGCCGGGAACAACCCATCTTTTCATAACTGTTCCGGGGCAACCGTCAGCATTCCGCCGCTCCGTCACACTGACATCGGAGTTTCTTACAGAAAAATGAAAATAAAAAGGATTTCACGTTCAAAACGTGAAATCCTTTTTATTTAAAGACCTTCAAGGTCTTAGCTGTCAGACAGTCATCAACCTTTGACTTTCTCTACGATTGCTTTGAAAGCTGCGGGGTTGTTCATTGCGAGTTCGGCGAGAACCTTGCGGTTGATCTCGATACCCGCCTTATGGATAAGACCCATGAGCATGGAATATGAAAGACCCTCCTGACGTGCGGCAGCATTGATACGCTGGATCCAGAGTGCGCGGAAATCGCGTTTTTTCTGTTTGCGGTCGCGATAAGCATAGGTCAGACCTTTCTCCCAAGTGTTTTTAGCTACGGTCCACACATTGCGGCGGCTGCCGTAATAACCACGGGTGAGTTTAAGGATTTTCTTTCTTTTTGCTCGTGAGGCAACGTGATTTACTGATCTTGGCATCTTTTTTTGATTTTTTGAACGTCAGCGGCAATCTATCAATATGCACTTGCGGAGCTGGACGTTCGGTTAATAAAAATTGATAAAAGTAAAATTGGGAAATGAGGATTAACGGAGAGAAAGGAGCTCGCGAACCTGCTTGAGGTTGGCATCCTGTACAAGTGCGGTGTGATCGAGGTTTCTCTTACGTTTTTTGCTCTTCTTTGTCAGGATGTGGCTGTGAAAAGCATGTTTCCTCTTGATTTTCCCTGTGCCGGTGAGCGCGAAACGTTTTTTCGCAGCGGCATTGGTCTTTACTTTAGGCATTGTTTTGAAAATTTAGTTGTTTAAAAATTCACCTCGGCACTGAGTGCCTACGGTCTCTATTTATCTTTACCGTATTATAAACGGCGTTTCTCTCTTTTTATTATTCGGCACCTTCTTCAGCTGCTGATTCCCGCACCTCGGGTTTCTTTCCCTCTTTCTTGGAATCATCCTTCTTTGCAGGAGCCTTGAGCGGCGTAAGCATGATTGTCATGCGTTTTCCTTCGAGCACCGGCATCATCTCAACCTTGCCGTATTCCTCAAGGTCGTTGGCAAAACGGAGAAGCAGCACCTCTCCCTGCTCTTTGAAAAGAATGGAACGACCACGGAAAAACACATATGCCTTCACTTTCGATCCTTCTTTGAGGAAGCCCACGGCGTGTTTAAGCTTGAAGTTGTAGTCATGGTCGTCTGTCTGCGGACCGAAACGAATTTCCTTCACTACAACCTTGGCTGCCTTGGCTTTCTGCTCTTTCTGACGCTTCTTCTGCTGATAGAGGAATTTCTGATAGTCAAGGATACGGCATACAGGCGGCTCCGCATTGGGGGAAATCTCGATAAGGTCGAGTTCAAGCTCTTCGGCAATGCGACGCGCTTTCTCGATCGGATAGACACCCTGCTCAACGTTATCGCCGACAAGGCGGACTTCGCGGGCACGGATATATTCGTTTATCACATAGGGGTCACGACTGTTTCGTTCATTGCCCCTGCGGGGACGCTGTCCGGGACGCGGCTTGGGTCCGGCGGGACTCATGGGGCGGCGCGGACCGCTGAATTGTGGTTTTTTCTCCATTTATTATGTTTATGCCTTGTAGCTTTTTCCTTATTTGTTTGTCATCTTTGCCACCTCGGCGTTGATTTCGTCTGCAAAGTTAATGATTTTCATCGTACCTTTGTCACCTTCGCCCTGTTTTCTTACGGAAACTTCTTCATTCTCGGCTTCTTTTTCACCGACAATGAGGAGATAAGGTATTTTCTTAAGCTCATTGTCGCGGATTTTTTTGCCGATTTTCTCGTTTCTGTCATCAACTATGGCACGCACGTCATGCTTGTCAAGCTCTCTGACGACATGAGCTGCATATTCGTTGAATTTCTCACTGATGGGAAGCACGACACACTGCTCCGGGATGAGCCACAGCGGAAGCTTGCCTGCGGTGTGCTCAAGAAGCACGGCGACAAAACGCTCCATCGAACCGAACGGCGCGCGGTGAATCATGACCGGACGATGCTTCTGATTGTCAGAACCGGTATATTCAAGCTCGAAGCGTTCGGGCAGGTTATAGTCGACCTGAATCGTGCCAAGCTGCCAGCGGCGGCCTATCGCATCCTTGACCATAAAGTCGAGCTTCGGACCATAGAATGCAGCCTCGCCTTCGACCTGACGCGCATTGAGTCCTTTCTCGGCGCAAGCCTCGATAATGGCGTTCTCCGCAAGATGCCAGTTTTCATCCGAACCGATATATTTCTCTTTGTTCTTAGGGTCACGGAGTGAGATCTGAACCTCGAAATCCTTGAAATCAAGAGCCTTGAAGATATAAAGAATTATATCCATCACTTTCAGGAACTCACCTTTGATCTGTTCCGGAGCGCAGAAAAGATGGGCGTCGTCCTGAGTGAAGCCGCGAACCCTGGTCAGACCGTGAAGTTCGCCGCTCTGCTCGTAGCGGTAGACCGTTCCGAATTCGGCAAAACGCAAAGGGAGATCACGGTAGCTGCGGGGAGCGGCTTTGTAAATCTCGCAATGATGCGGACAGTTCATGGGCTTGAGCATGTATTCCTCACCCTCCTGCGGGGTTTTGATGGGCTGGAAGGAGTCCTTGCCGTATTTTGCCCAGTGACCGGAAGTGACATACAGCTGCTTGTTGCCGATATGGGGAGTTATCACCTGAAGATAACCGTATTCTTTCTGTATCTTGCGGAGGAACTGCTCAAGACGGTCGCGGAGCGCCGCGCCTTTGGGCAGCCACAACGGAAGGCCCTGACCTACGGTAGAGGAGAATGCAAAAAGCTCCATCTCCTTTCCGAGTTTGCGATGGTCACGTTTCTTCGCTTCCTCAAGGAGTGCCAGATACTCGTCGAGCATCTTTTTCTTCGGGAAGGTGATGCCGTAGACACGCACAAGCTGGTCTCTCTTCTCGTCGCCACGCCAGTAGGCGCCGGCGAGAGAAAGAATCTTCACTGCCTTGATCGCTGATGTCGAGGGAAGATGCGGACCGCGGCAGAGGTCGGTAAACGCGCCCTGAGTGTAAGTGGTGATATGACCGTCTTCAAGTTCGCTTATAAGCTCGCACTTGTAGGTCTCGCCTCTGTCACCGAACATGCGGAGTGCATCCTCCTTGGCAATATCTCTGCGGACGATATCCTCTTTCCTGGCTACGAGTTCCATCATCTTCTTCTCGATTTTCGGAAAATCATCGGAAGTAATCTTATGCTCGCCGGGAGCGATATCGTAATAGAACCCGTTTTCGATTGCGGGACCGATACCGAATTTCACCCCGGGATAAAGCTCCTGAAGTGCCTCGGCAAGAAGATGGGCTGACGAATGCCAGAATGCATGCTTGCCCTCGGGCGAGTCCCATTTGAAAAGCTCGATGGAGGCGTCGCCGTCTATAGGACGGGAAATATCCCACTCCTCTCCGTTTACCTTTGCCGCGAGTACATCGGCTGCGAAACGGGGACTGATACTTTCAGCCACCCCGAAAGGAGTTATTCCCTGCTCGAACTCTCTGACGCTGCCGTCAGGGAAAGTTATGTTGATCATATCTTGTTTATTATCAAATTAATACAAACAAATTTACAGAGACACCCTTCGGGGAATCTCCAGAATCCGCGCAAAGATAGTAATTTTTAGCGAATTACGCAAAATTTATCTACTTCATACGTTTCAGAAGGTTGTAACTCGGAAGCACACCAAGCTCCCCGGCTTTGCTAAGATCGGAGAACGCCTGACGTTTGTTGCCTATCTGAAGATAGGTTATGCCCCGGTTGAAATATGCAGGACCGGACATCGGGTCAAGCCTTATAGCCTCCGAATAGCACTGCAGCGCCGAGGTGTAGTCGCCTGAATCATAATAGATATTCCCTTTGTTGAACCATGCGTATCCCAGTCTCGGATTCAATTTGAGCGCCTGATCATAGTCTGCCATGACGGCGGCAAGCTCATGCTGCATCTGACGCTGCATCAATGCCGCAGCCGCCGCATCCTCTCCTTCGGCAGAGTTGCGTCCGGCACGTATGGAGGCATAGCGGGCATATGCCCTTGCCATATACGCCATGGTGAAGACGGGGTCTTTCTCTATCGCGACATCGAGAGCCTCGATTGCCGCAGCGTAATTCTTGAGCATGCCGCGTATCACACCGAGGGCAAGCATATCGGCGGCACGGGCTTTGCCGTCGGCAACCACCCCTTCATAGAAATCCGCTCTGGAAAAGAGGTTCCTGAGCTCCGCCTCGTCTGAAGTCTCCACCCCCGTGGAGAGATATATCTTGTCGGTGATGTAACCGCGGTTGTTGAAATCATCAAGCTCGCGGAAATAATTGGAAGTCGAGCGCAACGACAATGGCGAATCCTGCAACGACAGCATATATGCCGCCTCCGGCTCTACCCTGATGTTGCGATCCTGCACCCGCCCCTTTATCTTCTCGTTATATGTCAGCTGTGTCTGGTCGGAGACACTTCCTACGGTGACAAGCTGATTGAAACGGTCCATTACCTCGACCTCGCTTTCATCCTCATTATCCGATCCATATGCCGAACGGGTCTTTCCCGCCGCGATCGCCGGGCGGTCAAGGGGATTCTTCTCAGGGTTGCTGACATACCGTTTCACGAGGTCATCGCCGACATAAGCGTTCTGCATCGCAGTGCGCATGTCGCCCATATCCCTGTAAACCTCAGCCTTCGCATAATACACCGGATAGAACCGGGGATACTTTTCAGTTATCCTGTCGAAGTCGGCAAGCGCCTCCTTGTGATGCCCCCGCTCCATATTCACAAGACCGAGATTATACCGGGCATGGAAGTTGTCAGGGTCATACTTGAGCACTTTCGCAAAGTCTTCCGCAGCTCTGTTCAGATCCTTGACCTCATAACGCAGCAACGCGCGGTTGAACAATGCCGCCGAGTTATAAGGCTCAAGCTCAAGAGTGTAATTATAATCAGACATCGCGCCGAAATAATCATCAAGATTATATCTCAGATAGGCGCGGTTCACATAGAGGTCAGCCTCCTGCGGCTGAAGCCTTATCGCCGCATCCATATCGGCAAGCGCGGATTCCCACTGTTTCTGCTGAGCCTTTATCTGAGAGCGCATCAGGAAAGCGTTGATCAGATTTTTTGAAATAGCGACAGCCTTGTCGAGATCGGCAAGGGCACCGACTGTATCCCCCTCGATTGCCCTGAGCCTGCCGCGGGCGGCATATCCGTCTTCAAACTGAGGATAGATGCGCAGAAGCTGCGCAAAAGAGGCTTCCGCTTCATCCCTCTTCTTCATCTCTGTCTGAGCCACAGCCTTGTAATACAGGAAGTATTTGTCCTGAGGATTATAGTTGAGTCCGGCATCATAGTCCTCGATTGCAAGAGAATCCTTCCCCATGTTCTGACGCGCGAAACCGCGGAGCTTGTAGGTCTCGGTCTTGAACTTGTTGCGTTCAAGAGCCATAGTACAGTCTTCTTCGGCGCCTTTGTAGTCTTCAAGATAGAGTTTTGCAAGCGCTCTGAAGAAATACGGGTCAGAGAGATATGGCTTCGCCTTGATAGCCTGATTGAAATATTGGATTGACAGCATGTAGTCTTCCATCGACAGCACATTCCGTCCGATATTGAGTACCTGTTCGGCATTTACCTGCGCCAACACGCCCAACGATGACAGCAACGACACCGCCACCAGAAGCAGCGGCAACGACATCCGTTTGATTTTTTTAGGCTCTTTTAATTTCTTCACCCTGCAAATTTAGCAAATTATTCGCAACATTAGCGGTTTATTATTCGTTAAAAAAATAAAAGAACACAGGAGAGGAAGATGCCTCTCCTTATCACATGCACCCTGTATGGAAAAAATAGTTATTATCGGAGGCGGTTTCGCCGGACTGAATCTTGTGAAACGCCTTGACCCTGAAAAATACCGGATATCTTTAGTGGACCGCAATAATTTCCATTGCTTCCCCCCTCTTTTTTATCAGATCGCCTCTTCAGGGCTTGTCAGCGCGAACATATGTTTCCCGTTCCGACGCGAAATCAAAAAGATGAAAAACGTCTCCTACCATATGGGACACGTAAAGCAGATCGACATTGCCGCAAAGAAAGTCACCACAAGCTACGAGACCCTTGACTACGACCGGCTCATCATCGCAGCTGGCTCCACCAACAATTATTTCGGGATGGAAAATCTCGCCGAAGAGACCTTCGGAATAAAGACAGTGGCGGAAGCGGCACATACCCGCGATGAGATTCTCGACCGTCTGGAGCGTGGCGCCATATGCCACGATCCTGAACGCAGGCGCCGTCTTCTGACTTTCCTTGTGGTCGGCGGCGGTCCTTCGGGAGTGGAAATCGCCGGCGCGATCGGGGAAATGAAAAAATATATTCTGTCGAAAGAATATCCCGAGCTAAAACCCGATGATGTCACCGTCACTCTTATAGAAGCCTCCCCTCAGCTGTTAGGTGCGATGAAAAAGAAATCGCGCAACAGAGCCGTCAAAGACCTTGAAAGCCTGATGGTGAACGTGCGTCTCAACACCGGACTCAAAAGCTATGAAAACAAGTACGTGACTTTTGCCGACGGACACAAGGAGTATTACGAGACTCTGATCTGGACCGCCGGAGTCAAGGGAGAACCGATTCCCGGGCTGCCCCCGGAAACAATCGGACGGGGCAACAGGATAATCGTGGATGAATACAATCGCGTCAAGGGATACGAAGATTCAATCATGGCGGTAGGCGACATCGCACTGATGCAATGCGAGGCATATCCCAACGGACATCCGCAGATGGCACAGCCTGCGATACAGCAGGCAAGGAATCTCGCGAAGAATCTCAACAAAGGGGAATTCAGACACAAATTCGAATATCTCGACAAGGGTTCGATGGCGACAATCGGCAAGAACCGGGCTGTTGCTGATCTCAAAGGGTTCTCTTTCTCCGGCTTTTTCGCCTGGTTGACATGGCTGTTCATACATCTCATATCCATCCTGGGCATGCGCAATAAACTCAGCGTAATGGTAAACTGGTTCTGGAACTATCTTTTCTATTCAACCTCGCTGCGTCTGCTGCTGCGCCCCACAAGATTCCCGCTCCGCAAGCACTGGGGTGACTGAGACGCCGCACTGTGGTCTGAATTATTTTTGTTAATTTTGCACTCTTGTGTTAAACCTCAGTCCGTATATACACTCCAATAATAGAAAACTGACAGAAATAGAAAACTGACAGGACCACCTTCAATAAAAAATATACTTAAATAATATAATTAGATTAAAAGTTATGAAAAAAGAGATATTCACATTCATGATTGCCGCCGGGGCGGTGATGAGCCTTGGCAGCTGCTCGCTGCTTAACAAAGTTACAGGCAAAAGCGAATCCGCGCCGAACGAAAGCGGAAAAGAGATAAGTCAGGAGGCTGTGCTTCCCCACGACCGCGAACACATAGCGGCTAAAAAGGAAATCAGGACCTACACCTCGGAAGAGATAGCGAAAGGTGTGGTCAAGGGAGACTGGGCGATAGAGAAGGTTTACGGCAAGAATGCCGTAGGCGAGAAAGCTCCTTTCCTCAAGTTCGAGCCTTCGGAAGGACGCGTATACGGCAACAACGGCTGCAATATGCTTAACGGCGGATATAAATATAACGCCGCCGACAGCACGATAACTTTCACAAAGTTGGCGACAACCATGATGATGTGTGCCAAGGAAGGAATAACCGATTATGAGATAAACAGGGCTCTCGATGCGACAAGATTCTACACATGGGAGATCAAGGGCGATGACTACTATCTGTATTTCCTTGACGCAGACAGAAATAAGGTTATGGAACTAATGCATCAGAATTTCGATTTCCTCAACGGGGCGTGGAATGTGACCCGCATCAACGACACCAGGGTCACGAATCCCGATGTGCAGCTCGTGATTGACGTGCCGGAAGGGAAAGTGCACGGCAACACCGGATGCAACATCCTCAACGGATCGCTTGAGACAGACATGGAGGCTGCAAACTCGATTTCATTCAGCGCGATTGCGACAACACGAATGGCATGCCCGCCGGAAAACAATGAGACCGAACTCTTGGTAGCGCTTGAAGAGGCTTCGACCGCGAAACCGATAAGTCCCAAAGAGGTGATACTCCTCAACAGTCAGGGAAAACAGATTCTGCTCCTCACCAGAGCCGCCGACTGACATGATTTAAGGCAATGCCGCAATATAGATATAATATCAAGACGAATAAAGGGGATTTGAATCAAATCCCCTTTATTCGTCTTCCCAGTCAAGATAAAAATCATCTGCCGTGTAACTCTCCTCTTTGAAACGGGAAAGTTCACGGCTGTCTCTTTTCGTGGGTCGTCCCAGTCCCTTGCGTCTGTCAACAAATCCCGAGATGCGCGTCATCTCGAGCAGCTCATATTGCTCGGGAGCCGTCACATTCTCCAGATATTCGGGCACAAGCTTCGCACCGAGACGATTGCCTGTAACTTTCAGCACACGGAAAGAATAAGTGATCGGCGGCTTTTTCACATCGATCACGTCACCCTCCTTTATGCAACGCGAAGGCTTCACGGCGACACCGCCTATCGACACCCTCCCCTTCTTGCACGCTTCCGTGGCTATGGTTCTCGTCTTGAAAACCCGCATCGCCCAAAGCCATTTGTCTACTCTCTCTTCAGCCATAATCTGTCAATTATAAAAACCGCAAACCTGTCATTTATTGAAATGTGTCATCGCGAAGTCTGCTCCCGAGAGGCAGAATGCCTTCACCGCCTCGGAGGCTTTCTTCAGGAGCGCGGGCATTTCAGCCATCTCTTCCGGCGGAAATTTGCCAAGCACATAATCGACCTGACAACCTTTCGGAAAATCGTTGCCCACTCCGAATCGCAGACGCGCATAGTTCTGCGTGCCGAGTTCGGAGGCGATATTTCTGAGTCCGTTATGCCCGGCGTCAGAGCCCTGCTTGCGCATGCGGATGGCTCCGAAAGGCAATGCTATGTCATCGACGATGACAAGCAGATTCTCCAGCGGAAGTTTCTCCTTGTTCATCCAATAACGCACGGCGACCCCGCTCAGGTTCATGAAGGTGGAGGGTTTCAGCAACATCAGCTCGCAGTTCTTGACCTTCACCTTCGCCATATCCCCGTAACGGCAGGAAGTGAATGACACTCCCGCCTCTTCAGCCAGATGGTCTCCAAGCATGAAACCGGCGTTATGACGTGTGCCGGCATATTCCGGACCTATGTTGCCAAGACATGTAATCAAATATCTTTTCATATCTTCATTCTCTTATTACCAAAAGACACCCCTCCCAATGCGGGGAAGGGTGTCTCTGAAATTTTGTCTGACAGCGCTGATTAAGCCTCTGCTGCTTTGGCTGCGGCACCACGTGCGGCACGTGTGAGCTGGACAGCGCAGACAACGGCGTTCTTGGCGTTCATCAGTTCAAGGCCCTCATAGTGGAGATCACCGACTGCGAGAGACTTGCCGAGACCAAGGTGGTCAACATTGATGACAAGACGCTCGGGTATCTCAGTGTAAGCTGCTTTAACCTTAAGCTTACGCATTGACATAACGAGCTTACCACCGGCTTTCACACCCTCTGCGTGACCCTCGATCTTGACGGGAACTTCCATCACGATGGGCTTGTCGGGATAAACCTCAAGGAAATCGATGTGAAGAACTGTGTCCTTAACGGGCTGGAACTGAAGATCTTTCATCACAACTTTCTTAGTCTCGCCGTTAACATTGAGGTTAACCTCGAAGATATCGGGAGTATAGATGAGCTTACGTACGTCATCGTTCTTCACTACGACGTCTGTTGTGATGATACCGCGCTTGTCATCGATCTCAACGAGTTTCTCACCCGGTTTGAGAGTGCCGTTGAAAGGAAGTTCAACGATGGCGCCGCCGTTGATGACTGCGGGAATCTTACCCTCCTTGCGGAGAGCCTTCACCGATTTCTTGCCCAGTTCAAGACGGGGCTCTGCATTCAAATCAAATGTCTTCATTTTCTTTTAAATTGTGTTACTCAAAATAAGTCTGCTCCGGCATTCTTTCGCCTTTGGGAGCGGCGCGCGGGGCGCCTGCAAATTTCCCATCACACGTTTTTGCTCAAAAGCGCCGCAAAGTTAACTTTTTTTTTCCACACCGCCAAATAACTAAGAGAGTTAACTCGTCCTGACTTATTTTTTTTACGGGATCAGTTGCGCCCGCAAAGGTCATGGAGATGGCAGAAGCGACAGTGGCTTTCATCCTCGGCGGGAGAAAAGGGAACCATCGGATCGAAGATCTCCTCTATCATACCGTTGACACGTGAAAGGAACTCGGCGTTGACCTGCTTGTGACCGTCTAACTTTTCTTTTCCGATTTTTGGTGTTACCTCTCCGTCGGAGACTATGCGTCCTACCTCATAGATCGACACCTTCACATCTTCATCCATCCCTCTGTCGAGATTCAACAGGTTTGCATACAACAGCAGCTGGAAAAGATTCTTGGCGGAATACTCTCCGTTGAAGATATCCTCAAACTCCTCCGCAGCCACAAGACTTCCGCCGGTCTTGTAATCGACAATTCGCCACCGCTCCGCTGCCGTTCCGGGGCTCAGCACGTCAAGACGGTCTATGGCATATTTCATGTTCACTTTCCTTCCCGGCGAGAATTCCCATTCATAAAGCCCTGTCATCTCTCCTCCTGCAAGTTCAAAGGGAGCCAGGCTGAGATCATATCTCAGAATATCACGTATTTGCCCTTCGAGCTGACGCGCCACCATAGCGGCGGCTCCCTCTATCGGATCGTCAAGTTCCTCCCCCTTTTTCTTAAAATGCTCCTTGTTTATAGAGCGACGGAGATGACGGCGGATGAGTCCGGTGTCTTCAAGCATTGATGAAAGCCGCTCCGCAGTCATGAGAATTCTGTTTACAAGAAACAGTTTACGGTCTTTTTCCGGGAAATACAGACATAACATGGTGTCATGTATGATGTTTCCCTGTGTAATCGGATCTATATAGTCGCCGGAATCAGTGTCTGTTTTAAGATTTGCGATTACCTCATAATAGAATTTCACCTGACATTCACCATATTTGCGCAATGCCGACGCCGAGAAGTTCCGATGTGAGCCGGGGCGGGCAAATTCCATTATGTCAGCCATAACCGACGATGTCTTTTCAACCGGGCGCAGTTCCGGAGTTGTGTCAGAGAGCATAAACCTGTAATTCTCATATCTTATTCCGTTGCGGGCATAGAGATAGCGCAGCTGTCTAAGATAACGGGACTCACCTCCGGAACGCATTCCCTCTCCGCTTCGCGCATCATATATAAGAGTCACAGATTTCGCACGTGAAATCATCCGATAGAAATAATATGCGAAAAGACGCTCCTGATAGTTGGAATAAGGCAGTCCGTAGCCATGACGCAGCGAGTCAGGAATAAATGTGGCTTTACGCGCTTTCCTCGGCATAATACGGTCATTAAGCGAAAGAATCACAAGATGGTCGAAATCGAGCGCGCGCGTTTCAAGCAGACCCATGACCTGCAATCCTTCGAGAGGCTCGCCTTCGAATGTGACCCGTTCGCCTGAAAGAAGCTTGTCGACCATATAAAAGACTCCCTGCAGTCCCATCTCTATTCCATGTTCGGCTGCCGCCCACTCAAGCCGCCTCAATGCATCGCGATAAAGCGCGATATGGGAACGGTCGATCCTTGACTTCACCACGCCTCCGGGTTCATCGGCAAGTGCCGCGTCTATATGGGCAAGGACGTTGTCAATATATCTTATCCCCGCTTTGGTGCCGGTGCCGAACGACTCCATATCAAGCACTGAGACAGAACCGTTTTTTACGACCCGCATCATGTCTCCCATGGTCACGACAAGACGGTGATGATTCAGAATATCGGAATTAAGTTCCGAAACATTGCGGCTGCCAAGCAACGCATGGGCAAAGGGATGAGAAAGAAGCATCCTCACATCTTCATGAAAATATGCCGTCTCGCCGTCACGCTTACGACTGCGGGCATGCAGTTGCCGGAGATGATGCAGAAAAGAGGCAACGGATGTGAGACGCAACGAATAACCCATCGTAAGATTCACTTCCGACAAAGATTCCGGAAGCGCATATAGAAGAGGGAACAGCAGATTCTCGTCGGGGAGCACCACCGCCACGCGGGCATCCCGCACATCATCGGTACCCACAAGCTCCACAAGCTCTCTCACCCGCGATGCAGCAATCTTGGTCTGAGCCGAATTGGATGGAGAGGCTATCACCCGCATATCCGACGGCATCGTCTCTACACGGTTGTGTTCAAGATATGGCAACGCCCAGCCGGGAGAGGGGAAATTGCGTTTGTCAAGGCGAAGAAACGCCGCCGCATCGCTGTCGGGCGATTCCAGAACCGGTCCGGTTGCATCCCAATAGAAATCGGCAAATGATTCCTTTTCATCGTCATGATATCCCCCTGCCTTCGAAATCTCCTCGAAAATAAGGGCTTCGGTTGTAGACAACGCGTTAAAACCGACGAAGACGATTTTCTTATATTCGAAAAGCTCTCTCCCCTTCTCCTGTATCCGCTGCAACGCCACGCGGTAGACACCGCCCGGTGTCGCAAGCCCTTCCGCAGCAAGATTTTCATCAAGAGCATGGTAAAGAGGAGCCATCGCCTGCCACAGATACATGAATCGCTCCTTGATGGATGAATTACCTTTGGGAGGAACAAGATTTTTCCAGAACCTCTCCACATCCCTGTAATTGGGAGTATAACCGAAATAACGTTCCAGTATCTCAAGCTGGTCGGGTGTCAGAAAGTTGGATGCAATCTCACGGTAATCGCGGACGTTGGCGAATATGGCATCCGGATCCACATTATACTGGTCCACCTCGCTGAAATCAGAAAGCAGAATCTCGCCCCAGCTTCTGAAGGCGTCAAACTCAAGGAGTTCGTCACCCTGCACACTGCCGGGAATCAGCGACCGGTTACCCTTATATATATTGAACAGGCGGAACAACATGTCAATGCGCGTGGCAACGCCCCGACCTGACACATTCTCTACAAAATCCGATACCGAAAGCACCTCCGGTGCCAGCAGAACCCTGTTTCCGAGCATATTGGAAAGACTTTTGAGGAAGAACGTCCCCGACCGTTTGTTTGGAAACACAAAACAAAATTCCGACATGTCGGAAAAATTCTCGGCATAAGCCCGCGCCACAGAGTCGAGAAAAGACTCCCGTTCACCTGTGCCCGAACCTGCGGTTCCATTGCCTGCCGCATCAATCATATTTACAGCTGCATCGTTTTTCATATTGCAAAAATAATGAGATTGAAAACACATTTTGCCCTATCAAACTTAAAGAATGTTAAAATCCAAATATTTTTTGATGTTGTATAGCATGTTTCAAAAATATTTTATAATTTTGCAGTGAGTTTTTCATGGTATTAGATTTTAAGGTTAACGTGAGATTGGTTGTCGGGACGACAATCAATTTTTTTTGCGCCTTTACGAAACCCGCCGGAAGCTGTCTTTTCCGGTGCATTCCGCATGAGTCGGGACAAAATGCAAACATAGTGACTAATTCTATCCGATTATCGGCAAAACGTGGATTTTTTTTACTAACTTTGTATGTCATAAAATATGAGAGGCTCTCCGCATACACAAGTATAAACTATTACGACATGAATTTCTCTGACATTCCCGGACAATCAAACGTCAAGCAGGACCTGCGCGATCTGGCTGACAGCAACAACATGCCGCATGCCATCATGCTATGCGGGCTTTCCGGCATCGGGAAAATGTGTGTGGCACGCGCATTCATGCAATATGCACACTGTTCTTCACCTCGCGACGGAGAACCATGCGGGCAATGTGCCTCCTGCCGGCAGCATCTCTCTTTCAACCATCCCGACGTTCACTACATATACCCCATTGTCAAAAACAAGGCTCAGAAAATTGAATTGTCGGAAGACCGTATAGATTCCTGGAAACACTTGCTCGACGAGTATCCGTGGATGCCTCCGGAAAAATGGATAGAAATAATTGATGCGGGCAATTCACAGCCTATAATATATGTAAACGATGCCGACAACATCGTGCGCGGCGAAGCATACTCCTCTTTTACCTCAAAATACAAGTTCTTTGTGATATGGCTTCCGGAGAAACTCCAGCCGGCGGCTGCAAACAAACTCCTCAAGGTAATCGAAGAACCTACGGAGGGAACAGTTTTCCTTCTTGTCTCAAATAACGAATCGGAGGTATTGCCGACAATCTCGTCGCGTACCCGACGCTTCAACATGCATCCTGCCGGGCAACCTCTGATAGAGAGATACGTAAAAGAGAAATATCATCTTGACGATGCCACCGCACGCACTGTGGCACGCCTGTCTGAGGGAAGGGTGGCAAAAGCCGATGAACTTGCGTTGCATTCGGGCGAACGCAACGAGTTCCAGAAGCTTTTTCAGGACATTATGCGGGCGGCATATGCCAAGAAGCCCGGCAAACTGCGTGAAATAGGCGATGCCGCATCATCACTGGGTCGTGAGAAGCTGCGCCGTTTTCTCAACTACATGACGCAGATGGCACGCGAGAATTTCATCTTCAACATGCGGATTCCCGCCCTCTCTTCAATGACCCCTGAAGAGGAAAGTTTCTCAAGCCGTTTCTCACCTTTCATCCATCACGGCAATATCGAGGAGATTGTGAGCCGCATCGAGGAAGCCTCCTCCCATATCGAAAGAAACGGAAACTCAAAACTCGTTCTCTTCTCCCTCTTCCTTTACATAATCCCTCTTCTGCACAAAAAAGCCTCTTGACAACGAAGTATTTATTAACCCAATAAAAAATCAACATGAAACCAACACTTTTTATTCTCGCAGCAGGTATGGGCAGCCGTTACGGCGGCCTCAAACAGCTTGACGGACTCGGTCCTTCAGGCGAAACAATCATGGACTATTCCGTATATGATGCCCTACGCGCCGGATTCGGCAAAATAGTTTTTGTAATCCGCAAGGATTTTGAACAGGAATTCCGCGAAAAAATCATTTCAAAATATGAGGGTCACGTGCCTGTCGAGGTTGTCTTCCAGTCTACCGACAAGCTTCCGGAAGGCTTCGCCCTGAATCCCGAAAGAACAAAACCATGGGGAACAAACCACGCCGTGCTGATGGGCAAGGACGCAATCAACGAGCCATTCGGCGTAATCAACGCTGATGACTATTACGGTGCGGAAAGCTTCCAGCTTCTCGGCGATTTCCTCCGCTCTGTAGAGGATAAAAAGAACTGCTACTGTATGATCGGTTTCAACATCGAGAACACACTCAGCGAAAACGGAGGTGTTAGCCGCGGTCTTTGCGAGGTGAATGCAGAAGGCAATCTCACCGGGGTCACAGAATGCCACGGCATCGAGCGCAAGAACGGCAAGCTCATTCAGGTTGTTGAAGGCGAAGAGGTTCCATTCCCCGAAGATGCCAATGTATCGATGAATATGTGGGGATTCACTCCCGACTATTTCGGATATTCAGAGAAAGCATTCGTAAAATTCCTCGAAGCCAACCAGAACGAGCTTAAGGCAGAGTTTTACATACCCACCGTTGTCAACGACCTTATCAACAACGGCACCATCGACCTCAAGGTAATCGGCACTCCATCGAAATGGTTCGGTGTGACATACGCCGCCGACCGTCCCGCGACAGTAGCTCAGTTTGCAAAACTCGTCGACGAAGGCATCTACCCCACTCCTTTATTTAAATAATCGGCAAGCCGATTATTTAAATAAAGGAGTCCCATACACCCCCATACATCCCCATTCACCCCTATATACCCCATCCCAAAAAAATGAAAGAAAAAATATTGGTAACAGGTGGCACCGGATACATTGGCAGCCACACTGTGGTGGAACTGCAGAACGCAGGATATGAGGTAGTCATTATCGACAACCTTTCCAACTCAAACGCACAGGTGCTCGACGGCATAGAATCGATCACCGGCATACGTCCCGTTTTCGTCGAGGCTGACTGCACGGATGCCGCCGCACTCCGTAAACTCTTCGAGGAAAACCCCGGCATAAAGGGAATCATCAACTTCGCCGCCTCCAAAGCGGTAGGCGAATCGGTGCAGAAACCTTTGCTGTATTACAGAAACAACCTGAACACTCTCATCAATCTGCTCGACCTCATGCCTGAGTTCGGAGTGAAGGGCATAGTGTTCTCTTCTTCATGCACCGTATATGGAGAGCCGGATGCTAACCCCATCGACGAAACTGCGCCAATCAAGCCCGCAACCTCTCCCTATGGCAACACGAAACAGATTTCTGAAGAGATCATTGAAGACTATATCAAATCCGGAGCGCCTATCAAGAGCATACTTCTCCGTTATTTCAATCCGATAGGTGCTCATCCGTCTTCAAAGATTGGTGAACTTCCTTTGGGCGTGCCCCAGAACCTTGTGCCATATCTCACACAGGCAGCAGCCGGAATACGTAAGGAGCTTACAGTATTCGGTAATGACTACAACACGCCCGACGGTTCATGTGTCCGTGATTACATTGATGTAGTAGACCTTGCAAAGGCACACGTAATAGCAATGAAGCGCATGCTCGACCGCGATGACAAAGATGCTGTGGAAATCTTCAACCTCGGCACAGGAAGGGGACTCTCCGTGCTTGAGCTTATTGCATCGTTCGAGAGAGCCACAGGAGTCAAGGTTCCCCACAAGATCGGCGAACGACGTGCCGGTGATATTGAAAAAATATGGGCAGACCCGAAAAAGGCTAACGAAGACCTCGGATGGACCGCAGTTGTTCCAATCGACGAAACAATGAAAAACGCCTGGGCTTGGCAATGTAAAGTAACTGGTAAATAAAACTCCCGATTTATAAATATTATAAGGAGACGGTTGGATTTGTCCAATCGTCTCCTTATTATATTTATATTTTAGCATAAGAGTGTGTTTACTTTTAACTCAGGTTGGCATAAAAATGGATTTTTGAGGGATTTCAGCGAGTTGAGAAAGGAGCAATTTCCACATTGCGACTGCCGAAACTTGGCTGAAAGCACCAAAAAGACACTTTATGATGACTTAAAGAATTTCAAGAAACGAATTTAGCTTTAATTCGTGTTAAAAGTAAACATACTCTAAGAAACTGTTTAAATTTAATTGTGAGGTTCATTGAGAGGATT
>ERZ777305.620-NODE-620-length-56789-cov-11.564036_pt1 | contig 56789 bp, 54 predicted proteins | sample MGYA00374965_ERZ777305 | MGnify/ENA primary metagenome ERZ777305 (study PRJEB29328, sample SAMD00013331) | mouse gut metagenome | study: EMG produced TPA metagenomics assembly of the Metagenome analysis of fecal microbiota from mouse which was promoted...
TATCCCCCCTTTAATTACATTATATACACCCCTATCATATAGTAAGTATATCTACGATAATCAGTATCACTTCCACGGTGCCCATACCTTCTTCTTCCCTCAGGAATCTCCCGAAACCTTTGAGTTTACCATTTGCTTTCTTCATCTGCATCTTTCCTCCTTTTTCTTAATATGGATTCTGCAAAGCAGATCCCCTGACCGGACATATTCCGGTCTATGCATGAAACAGCCCTTACATACGCTAAAGCATAAAAGAAAAATATGCCGGAATGATAATAATTACCATAACGATACACAACATCATCATCATTGGTAAGAGCAGTTTTGTGCCAGCCTCCTCGCCCAGCTTTTTTGCCAGAGCTTTTCTCTGTGCAAAGGCATTGTCTGCCTCCTGCCGCAGCATTTGCAGAAGATCATTGCTTCCTTTGCGAAGATTCTGTGACAGAAGCGCAGAAAGTTTTAAATATGCCTGCACCTGACATCTTCTGCCGAAATGATCATAGGCTTCCGTCTCCGATCTGCCGCCCTGTAATTCGTTGCAGGCAATCAGAATCTCCTCATACACATATCGCTTTTGATTCTTTTTTTGTTTCTTATAATCCTCACCCATCTTAAGAAAGGCGTTTCTGATCGTCATCCCCGCACCCATATAAAGCGCCAGTTTATTAACAATCTCCGGATAATCCAGCAGGAGTTCCCGCCTGCGCTGCTCAAGCTTCTGGTCCAGTTCTTTTCCATGTCCCCAGTACAATACTCCTGCCGCCATCAGGACAAGTGCCAGAAAATATCCGCTGCCGTCCTCTATGACTTCTGTCCAGATTACAGGACAATTGTCTATCTGACCGGGCAGTACCATCATTTCCTCATTTTTGGTATCTTCCTCCTGTTTTGCAATCAATTCATTCATTCGGTTGCGCAGTGCTTCCTCGGCACTATATATAACGGGGTTAATCTGCACATATAACTGATGGTCAAAGCTCCACTCCTCATAACGAAAGTTTGCCGTTAATGTAACAATTTCACTTTCCGTCAATTCTTCATTTTCCACTGCTCCATCGGTATTGACCAGAGAATAGAGACTGCTCTCCCAGCCAATTTCAAAAGGATAGCCTTCCAGGCTCGTTACCAGTTCCATGTCCTGCCGCACATCATCCAGACCGGTATTTTCACCCAGAATCACCTCCGGAAGCAACTTTACAGCCTGCTCATACAGAATTTGAATCTCTTCTTGTGTATATTTACGCTCCTCCACCAGGTAATCAAACATTTCTTTATGCGTACCTTCCATCTGTGCCATCAGTTCTACTGGCACTTCACCTTCTCCATAGGGGTTCCTTCGCAGATAATTGCCTTCCATCAACAAAGGATTGCTGTGAGCGCTGATCCACACTGCGAGGCAGATAAGATCTCCCAAACATACCACCATAAGAACCATGCTGTACTGAGACAGGTAATACTCTTTCACCTGTTTGGGAACCGTCAGCCCGGGCTGCAGGGTTTTCAATTTATCCCCTAGTCTTCGTCTCCATAGTTCCTTCTTCCAGCCCCTTTTCTTGCTCGCGAACCTTTGTCCAATCTCCTGTTTCCTGCGCAGCACATAAGCGGCCATTTTTCTAAAAACGCCCTTTTCTTCTTCCCGCCGGGACAGCACCAGTAAAAGAAAAAATGCCCCCAGTATACTTACATAAATATAAATCATCCCTTTTACCCTCCCCTCTTAGATTATCCTTTCCTGCTAAACCTCTATCTCCACTATTCTCTTTGACAGCAGGTAGGCAGCCCCATAAAAGCCCAGACAAACTGTCATGATTACCACGCCAATCAGATTGTGATACAGCACATCAAAGAATCCCTTCGAAGTGGTTCCTATGTAGAAAATAATCAAAAACGGCACCATATTCATAATCTTCTGCTCCATCTTCTTCGCACTGATCATCAACTGTATCTCCTGCTCCGTTTCCATTTTCTGCTCAATCACTGCCGCAGTTTTCTCAAGAATTTCGGTCATGTTGCCACCGCTTCTTTTGGCAATCAGGAAAACATCCGCAAACTGCATGATATCCGGCTCGTTGCTTCGGACCCCCAGACTGTACAGAAGCTTCTCCAGCACCACATTGTTTTCCAGGCCAAGAATAATATGCCTTACTTCCTGGCAGACAGGACTTTGGGTACCATAAAGCATTTCCATATCCCGATATGCCTCTTTAAAAGCATTCTCTATGGAATAACCCGCCCGCTGGTTGGCAGAAAGTGACAGTACCAGATCTTTAAACTGTATGCTCAATTCCTGCCGGCGTCTTTTAGCCAGTTCCTTTTTCTTTTCTCTCAGGAAAAATACCAGCAGCGGAAACAGACATACACAGGCAGCCCAGGACTGATAAAAGAAGTACCCCACCATTGCCACAAGGAAGCCGCCTTCCAATAAATAAAGAAATTTCTGGGCAATTGTGAAATGATATTCAGCATAATCCGGCAGACTGCAGTTTTTCGACATATGTTAATTCTCCTTTCTTCACCAGTTCCCCCTGGACTCTGCCTTCTGCATCCTCTCCTGTCTCCGTAAACTGGTATAACGGTTTCAGCTGTATCTTTCCCTCTGCAAATCCCAGCACCTCCACAATCTCCAGGACCTTTCTGCTTTTGTCCCTTAACCGTCCAAGATGCACAATAATATCTATTCCTGAGGCAATCTGCTGTCGAATAGCATCTAATGGTATTTCCATCCCCATGAGTATCATATTTTCCAGGCGGCTCAACATGTCTGTGGAGCTGTTGGCATGTCCGGTAGACATGGAACCGTCATGCCCCTGATGTACAACTTCCCGACACTCTTCCAAAAAATAAAGAACTCTTTTAAGTTTCTTATGTATTGAACAGCCTCCCCCTTTCGGAGAGAAGCTGCTACTTCGTTATATTCTGATACGGTTGCCCTAAACTTAGGACCGACCTTTAAAGTCAGATACAGACTGCCATCTGAATTGATAACTATTCTGTCTACAAAATTTTCAACAATACTTCTATCAAGTGTCTCAATATGCTGTAATGCCGATAATTGCTTCCTAATCTCTTCTAACTGCTCTTTTATCTGTTTACTATCTATAGGACTATCTTCATATTCGGATAACTCTGCTTTTACTTCCTTAATCTGCTCTTTGATTGCAGTAAGTTTTTCATAAAAATATTCCCTCATATCACTGTCAGGTGCCATTCTCCACCCTTCGAGATAAGACACTCTTTCTGATTCCAATTTATCTAGTTTTTTCTTTAAGCCACCTACTTTCACAGAACAATCAGTTCCAGATTCCATTGATTCTTCTATAATATTGTAGAGATTAGAAAAAATTTCATCTGTGTTTTCTAATGTGAGATTGATTGCTTTTTTTGTAATATTGGATAGCACTACTTCATGGATTTTATTGTATCTATTGTTTTCACAATGTTCCCCTGGCTGTTTTGCCTTCTTAAAAAAGGAATCTTTATAAGCAGCAACTTTCCCTGCTCTGTCTGTATAGTAATGAATAAATTGTGTATTGCAGGAACCGCAGAATACTTTTGAAGCAAATAAATGAAAACCCTTATATCTTGCTTGTATATATTCCTTTGTTGGCTTATCATAAGTAGACTTTTTCTCCATTCTGATTTTCTGTGCCAAATCAAACAATTCCCTATCAATAATCGCCAAATCTGGTCTAGGTATTGCAACCCATTCTTCCTTTGGATTTTCAAATCTCTTTGTTTCCCTGTCTGCTCCTAAATCTAAGATAGAACCTCTTTTATTAATGTAGAATGTACCTGCATAAGCCTCATTACTTAGCCACTGTGAAAGTGTACCCGCTGTGACTAGCTTCTTGCTATTCTTTCCATATATGCCCCTATCAGCAAGTTTGTTAGCAATTTCACGTAATCCAAATCCAAAATATACATACCACTCAAATATTTGATTGATAATCTTTGCTTCTTCTTCATTTATTTCAATATTTTTTGTTTCTTTATTCCATGCATAGCCAAAAACTACATTATTATTAGTGAGAATCTTTCTTTCACATCTGAGTTGGTGTGTCATTTTTCCATACTCCGATTGACCCCAAACATAATCCTCATCAATAACATCTTTAATGCCGCTAATAAGCCTTGAACTTCTATCTGCACTATCATAAATCTGCCCATCCGATAAAGTAAGGATTGAAAACTTATAATCCCGCATCATTTCTTCTAACATAGTTGCCAATGCCTTACTTCTACACAGCCTTGCTTTCGTTTTAACAATAATAAGATCGATATCTCCCTGTTTAACTCTCTCCAACATTTCCGCAAAGGCATCTCTGCCTATATTGCTTTTGCCAGAAATTCCTTTATCTACATATGGTTCTTCTGCTAATTTGACATTGGGATATCTTTTAAGATAGATACTGCACATTGCAACCTGATTGTCGCAACTATCCTTTTGTTCATCTGAATCTGTTGAAGTTCTCGCATAGTTAAGTGCAAACACCGTTTCTCCTGTTTCCATTTTTGTTCTAATAGACTGTGCTATATTATTTCTTCTCATAAAAATCTCTCCTTTCATATTTCAAGTAACCTTCCTTAATGCTATAAATATCTAATTGCATATCATTTCTTCTTTTACAAAACTTTGCTGTTCGCCAATGAATCGTGTTGAAATCCTTGCATAAAACTAAATCATACTTCTTTCTGTTTTCTATCAGTTCTAATAAACTTTTTTGCTTATCATCTGATTGTCCCTGTGCTTCATCTACATACACATCAACGACTTTCCAGTTTGTCTTTTTCTTGACAAATAGCTGTAACACTTCTATTTGTGTTTGTGCTGTAATACAGTTCCCCTTTTTCTGTTGCTTGGCAGACGGGCTATTATCTTCATACTTTGCATGGTAAATTGCAACATTTAATTTCTTATTAAATGGAGCTTCTGAAAAAGTAAAGCATCCATCTTCAATAGAATGTGTTTCCACTCCTAACATCAAGAATTGCTGCATTAAACCAATGCAAGTACCTGTATTGACGGCAATATGATAAAAGTCTTTTGTAACAAGCACATCATAATTAATAATTTCTTCCATTAATATCTGCTTTTCTTCTTGTTCACACTTCTTTTTTGACTTATCTAAATACTCTTTTTCCACAATGCCATAGACAGATGCATATTCCCTTAAAGCAATCATCTGTTTTTCATTTACAATAGGTCTCTTCTTAGAGCCATCTGTAAAATGGTAAATCGCAACTTTATTCATTGAAAATCACCTTCCTTTCTAATTGTCAATGTCCAAAATCCCTTATATATTCAATGGTTTTCAGCGTATTAGTTCCTACCAATATTATAACGTGCTCATAGTTCCCTGCCAGCGCCCCAAATCGTCCATACATGCAAAACCGATTATTAAAATCCTTTTTTATCTATATAAAATTTTTCTTCCCCTAAACTAAAAAAGGGTTCCCAGCCATCTCTGACTGGAAACACTTTTTCATATATTTCAAAGGTATGAATCTTCTTTTAAAAGATTCAAGTTCCCTTAATTTTCTTTATAGAATTATCAAATATATCTTCACTGATGGTTCCCTTTTGAAGTAAAATCCTCAGTATGGCAACCATCAATTCTTTTTCTTCCATAGTCGCAAATCCTCCTTATCAGAAAATTTGCTCCAATACAGAATAAATAGAGACTTCCTCCTTAAGTAAACTCAAAACAAAACTTTATGCTGCCTGTCAGCCCTGTATAAACTGACAGCTTTCTTTTTCTATCATTTAAATCTTTTCCAAAATCATTCTGTTAAACATCTGATTCAAGTATAATGATCTGCTGTTCTGCAGTGGGGTCCTCGCCAAAATAAAGCCGTAATGTAAACGTCAGAGCAGACATACCTGCGCTCAACTGCTGATAAGCAGTTTCATCTATTTCCCCTTTCTTCAAAGTCCTCAAACATCCATTTAATAATGCAGCCATATCTTCCATATCAGATACTAAATATTCCTTTTTTGTCATAATATACTTTCCCTCCTTTTTTCTTAAAATGCTTTGTCAACTGTAGATTGCATAAAACTTTTTTACTTTTCTGTTTCTCAATCTGCCAAAAGTCTCTTCTGCAAGGTAGAACATCTCTTAATACACAACCGCCAATTATAATCCATATACTTATCCCATTTTGCATACAGACGCGGGATGCCTGTTTTCCCATATTTATCTTTAAAATGCTTTGCATATTCCTTCGGCTCATATTCGTCATATAACAATACCAAATGCTTATTGCCTGTTTCTACTTCCGTACCTTCTAATATGGCATAATGATACGTTTGCTCTAACATCTTGTAAGTACAGTCCCTGCGGTTTTTCTCACTTCCGAAGGTGACGGAAGTTCTGCATGTTGAAGATGTTTCCTCTATCCACTTGTTATCATAATAGAAATCATTTATTTTCCCTATTGCATCTTTCAAGTCATTACTCTCCAGCATTCTCTTAAGCTCCTGTGTTTTCAGTCCATATAGGTCCACACGGAAACCCTTTATGCCATAATTCCCCAATTCAGCTAACTTATTCATAAAGGCTTTGTCGCTTGCGGTATCCGTACACAGCTCTACAAAGTACCACTCCCCATTGACCTTCACCCAGAGCGGCGCCTTCAGTCTTTTGTTCTCTACCTCTGGAAACATTTCATGGTATCTTGTATCTCTTCTTATTTCTTCAAAAATATATTTCTTTCCATCCCTGCAGCGGATGTATCCATACTGCTCTATGATATGAAAGACCAGCTTTGACAGTCCCCATCCCTCCTGCATATACTCCTTTATCCAATCTGCTGTTACTAACTCCTGTACCCTGAGTTTTCTATCTGTAAGAGTCCTTTTTACAATCTGCTTTCTCTCCGAAACTGCCTTATTTCCTCTGTATTCATTAAAATTGATCACTTTACACATAATCGTAATCTCCTTTCATTTTCCAATTTATATCCAAACAGCCTGTGCTGTTATAAGTTTCCTGCTTTTCTTTTCAGCTATATCTTTCTACTGCCTAGCTGTTGGCAGAACAGGTATCTTCTAGGTTTGTGAGTCCGTTATGAAGTTGTCAAGGTTCAGTGTTTCTGTGCTTTTGTTGCTGCACAGCCCTATGCTGGCAGTGCCAAAACGGGGCTCTACAGCAACAAAAAATAGTGGTCAGGGCATTAAAAAAGTTTCCATCAGTAAGATAATCTCTATATTGTTTGCGATGTCCTTTAGGGCATAAACGTCCTTTACATCCTGCAAACAATTTAACGAAACTTCTTACCAACCGAAACAATAATGTCCTGACCACTATATGATCTGATCGATATTATTTAGTTTTTGCTCGACATTGTGGAGCACATATTAAACTTATCAAATTCTTTTAAGCATGTCAATACACTTTGAAAATATTTTTATGAGCGAAAGAAAAAAGAACTCCCCGTTTAAGAGAAGTTCTGTTTTTATTATCTATTATTGCTGTTACATTTCCTTTTTGCAGCAGCCAGTCTTACATAATAATTTTTATCATTTGCAAGAACATCCAGTCCATAGCCTTGTTCTGCTACTACTTTTCTAACATACCAATCTTTATCATAAACAAGAACATCCAAGCCATAACCCTGTTCGGCTACTTTTTCTCTGACAAAAGGTGATCTGTCATAAACAAGTCTGTCTAAACCATAACCCTGTTCGGCTACTGTTGCTCGGACCATAAGACTTTCATCATAAAGGAGTTTATCCAAGCCATAACCCTGCTTGGCTACAGCTATTCGGACATTACTGTTTTCATCGTGAAGGAGTCTTTCCAGACCATAGCCCTGTTCCGCTACTGCTACTCGGACACTGCTGCTATTATCACAAACAAGTCCATCCAGACCATACCCCTGTTCCGCTACTGCTGTCCGAACATAGCAATCTTCGTCTTGAACCAGAATATCCAGGCCATAGTGCTGTTCTGCTACTGTCATTCTGACATTAAAGTCTTCATCATGGATAAGGATATCCAAACCATAGCCCTGGTTGGCTACTGTCATTCTGACATTAAAATCCTCATCATAAAGAAGAGTATCCAGACCACAGCCTTGTTCTGCTACTGCCATTCTGATATAGGAGTCTCTGCTTTTGATTAACCTGCCCTGGTTTCTATTAAAATAATCCCAGATCTCTTCTTTTGTAAGTTCTCTCACAAGTCTGATCCTCTCTGCTACATATTTATCATCCTGCTTTACGATTTCTCCGTCTGCTTCGACCTCAAAGATCCTGCTGTTTTTAATATTATAATAGTTATTCAAATATTCTATAGTCATACAAAAATGAAAACCATTATGACAAGGAGTAACATTTCCATTTATGGAATACACTCTATCCATTTCAAACTGCATACCATTTCCATGGAATGCCCTCATGTCCTGATCTAATGCTTTATATCCTCTCATACCTGCCTCCTTCCATGCATTCAATGCATGTCCACTTAGTTTTATTTAATCTGATTATAGATGCAGGTCTGACAAATATTACTCAGCATTAAAATAGGAACTCCCCGTTTAAGAGAAGTTCCCTATTTTTACTGCACGATATGCACATTACCGCTGTATCTGGTTATCATCTTTGCAGTTGTTCTTACATTGTAATCCTCATCATAGGCAAGAATATCCAAACCATAACCCTGTTCGGCTACCTTTTTCCTGACAAAGGGATCTTTATCATACAGAAGTACATCCAGGCCGTATCCCTGCTTTACAACAGCTACTCGGACAAGCAGATTTTCATCATGAACAAGGATACCTAATCCATACCCCTTCTTAGCCACTGCCTCTCTGACAAACCAATTCTCGTCATGAACAAGGACATCCAAGCCATAACCTTGTCCCGCTACTGCTTCTCTTACAATATAGTCTTCATCATAGAGAAGTGTATCCAGACCACAGCCTTGTTCTGCTACTGCCATTCTGATATAGGAGTCTCTGCTTTTGATTAACCTGCCCTGGTTTCTACTAAAATAATCCCAGATCTCTTCTTTTGTAAGTTCTCTCACAAGTCTGATCTTCTCTGCTGCATATTTATTTTCATCATACTCTATGATCTCTCCGTCTGCTTCTATCTCAAATATCCTGCTGTTTTTAACATTATAATAAACATTCAGATATTCTATAGCCTTGCAAAAATGAAAACCATTATAACAAGGAACAACATTGCCTCTTATGGAATATAATCTATCCATTTCAAACTGCATGCCATTTCCACGGATCGCTCTCATGTCCTGATCCAATGCTTTATATCCTCTCATACCTGCCTCCCTCCATGCATTCAATGCATGTCCACTTAGTTTATTGTTAATCTGATTATAGATACGGATTGGCCAATTATTCCGCAGCATTAAAATAGGAACTCCCCGTTTAAGAGAAGTTCCATATTTCTACTGCACAATATGCACATTACTACCATATCTGGCGCTCATGTTTGCAGTTGCCCTTACATTGTAATCCTTATCATGGACAAGGATATCCAAGCCATAACCCTGTTCGGCTACCTTTTCCCTGACGAAAGGATCTTGATCATGAACAAGGATATCCAGTCCATAACCCTGTTCGGCCACTGCCGCTCTGACATCACGATCCTCATCATAAAGAAGTGTATCCAACCCATAGCCTTGCTTCACTACTGTCTTCCTAACATTGGAATCTTCATCATGAATAAGACTGTCCAAGCCATAACCCTGTTTGACCACTGTTGCCCTGACAAACCACTCTTTATCATAGATAAAAGTATCTAAACCATAACCTTGCTCTGCTACTGTCTGTCTGACATAACAGTCTTCATCATGGATAAGGATGTCCAAACCATAACCTTTTTCAGCTACTGCCTGTCTGACATAAGCATTTTCATCATGAATAAGGATATCCAATCCATAACCCTGTTTGGCTACTGCTATTCTGATGCAGGGCTCTTTATCCTGAACAAGAGTATCCAGTCCGTATCCCTGTTCTGCTACTGCTTTTCTCACATACCAATTTTTATCATGAATAAGAATTTCCAAGCCGTATCCCTGCTCTGCCACTGCCTGTCTGACTGTCCATTTCTTGTCATGGACAAGGATGTCCAATCTATAGCCCTGTCTGGCTACTGCCTCTCTTACCTCAGAATTCTTATCCCAGACAAGCATATCCAGTCCATAGCCTTGCCCAGCCACTGTCTTTCTCACATCAGGATTCCTGTCATGAACAAGAACATCCAAGCCATAGCCCTGCTCTGCTACTGCTTCTCTCACATAACAATCCCTATCTCTGACAAGAATATCTAAGCCATAACCCTGTTCGGCTACTGTCCACCTGATATGCGGCCGCTTATCGGCGATAAGTGACTGTTGATTTTCTCTAAAGTAATCCCTTATCTCCTCTTTAGATAATTCTTTTAAAAGCTGTATCCCTTCTGCCACATATTCATCATCTTCATCACGTGATACTCTTATGAGCTGCATAGTATCTTCATCATATCTGACTTCTTCACAGCTAATATCACCATATGCTTCTACTTCAAAGATCCTGCTACTCTTGATATTATAATAGTTGTTTAATTCTTCTATATTTTTACAGAAGTGAAATCCATTTACATCAAGGGCTATCTCTCCTTCTATCATATATTTTTTGCCTAACTCAAACTGCATACCATTTCCGTGAATCGCCCTCATATCCTGATCTAATGCTTTATATCCTTTCATTACCATTTACCCTTCATGCACTCTGCATGTCCTTTCTTTTATGTAGTTAATCTATTATAGGTGCAGGTCTGACAAATATTCCACAACATTAAAATAGGAACCCTCGTTTAAGAGAAGTTCCTATTTTTATTATCCATTATTGCTGTTTTATTTCCTTTTTACGGCAGCCAATCTTACAACCAGCTCTTTATCATGAATAAGGATACCCAAGCCATAACCCTGCTTCGCCACGGCTACCCGAACCTCCCAATCTCCGTCATGAACAAGCTCATCTAAGCCATAGCCCTGCTTTGCCACAGCTTCTCGGACAAGCATATCTTCATCATGGACAAGGATATCCAAGCCATAACCCTGTTCGGCTACCTTTTTCCTGACAAAAGGATTTTGATCATGGACGAGGGTATCCAGGCATACCCCTGTTTGGCCACTGCCGCTCTGACATCACGGTCCTCATCATGAAGAAGTGTATCCAATCCATAGCCCTGCTTCGCCACGGCTGCACGAACATACCCATTTTCGTCATGAACAAGAATATCTAATCCATGCCCCTTCTTAGCTACTGCTTCTCTCACCTGCCACTCTTCATCATGAACAAGGATATCTAGGCCATACCCCTTCTTCGCTACTGTTTTTCTCACCACAGAATCCTCATCATGAAGAAGTATGTCCAACCTAAAACCTTGTTCTGCTACTGCCTGTCTCACAATACTATCTTCATCATATAGCAGCACATCCAATCCATAGCCCTGCTGTGCTGCTGCCATTCTGATATAGGAGTCTCTGCTTTTGATAAACCTCTGCTGATTTTGATCAAAATAATCTTTAATCTCCTCATTTGTAAGTTCTCTCACAAGCCTGATCTTCTCTGCTGCATATCTGTTTTCATCATACTCTATGATCTCTCCGTCTGCTTCTATCTCAAAGATCCTGCTCTTATCAATATCACAGGCTACACACAAGCATTCCATATCCTTACAGAAATGAAACCCACTTTCATATGAGAACTCATCCCATTCTGATGAATAACTTATTCCTAACTCAAACTGCAGGCCATTTCCACGGATTTCCACCATATCCTGATCAAATGCTTTATATCCTTTCATTACCATTTACCCCTCATGCACTCTGCATGTCCTTTCTTTTATGTAGTTAATCTATTATAGATACAGGTCGGCCAAATATTCCATGACATCAAAATAGGACCTCTCTGTTTAAGAGAAGTCCCTTAATCTTCGCTGTACATTATTACTATTATCTATTCTATCTGACTCTCCAGTCCAAACCCTCTTTATTACCTCTGGCAGAATTCTTATTTGCTTTACAATCCACCCGTCCTGCTTTATTCTGGTTTCTCAACGATGTTCCTGTCTTACATGCTGCAACTTTAATGTTTGTCTTTGCTAGCTTTCTTCTGCGTGCGCTGCCTGCCAAAAGATTTTTAGATGGAATTTTCTCCCGATCAGATTTGTTCTCATACGGTATAACAGTTACTATAGCTTGCCTGACATTCGCAATTTCCTTAAGCTACTTGGCATTCTTTATCCCCTCATCCAGCATCCGTTTATTTAATTTTGTAACCGCATCTTCCGTTATCTCCTAATCTTACCAAAATACTTTTTCATTTTATTATCTCACAGAAATCACAGTATTTCTCAGCAATCTCTAAATAATCATTATATTTTATCATTCTAACATCTTCTATCCTTTTTACTATTTTCTTTTTATATCCTTCATCGTTCTTATTAAAAATATTTACAAAAAAAGAGAGTACAAGTTCCATTATATTTTTATATTCTTCTTCACCCCATTGTTTTCCGACTACATAACGATTCTCATCATTCATTATCCTTGCACAGGCACGTATCATTTTTATTCCCCTTTCTTCTATTACTCCTCTCCATTGTTCACGTGAATTACTCCACAGCACTATTAATGATCCCATATCTTTAATTTTCCATATCCTTAATATCTCATACATCACTTCAAAAATTAAAACGGAAATATCAACTTTATCATCACATATTATAGAATGTACAGTATCTGCTTTTTCCATAATCTTCTCCTGTTGCCTAATATCAATCCCCATAAACAAGGCAGGTATAATCTTATTAATCTCTTTTTCATAATATCCCCATCCTCCCACCGTAAACTTATTAAAATAGCTTTTGTATTTTTCCCAATATGATTTATTTATTATTCCATTGCTTAACTCCACTGAAAAATCAATAAATTTTTTTAAATATTTGTCAATATCTATAGATGATTCATTTTCTCTAGCTCCAAACATTTCTTTTACTGAATGCTCTAACTGCTTTCTATCTGTTGCAACGATTACTACTATATTTTTTAGCCCATAAAAAATATGATGTACCCTTTCAAGCACCTTTATTGCATACTGTGGAATACACCTATCCAATTCATCTACAAACAATACTATTGTTCTTTCATCTGCTATATCTTCTAACTTCTTCCTTACTTTTTCAATTGTTTGCCCAAAATTAAATAATTGATCAAACTCATATTCAGTATCCTTATTCTCTTTATGAATATGCCTGATACTCTCTGCCCAACTTATTAGATTAACTCCTATTCTATTTTCAATATACAAACCAGCTATTTTCTTTAACTCTTCTCCTACAAACTCATATCCTGCTTTTATAGTACCTTCCACATTTTCACTGACTAAAGTTTCATCTGCCTTAATTGATTGAAGCATTGCTGATATAATCGCAATAGCAGGTTCCTCATAGTAATCATATTGCCAACAATTATAATGAAAAATAAAATATCTATCAGTATTTGTTTTTTCCGCTTGTATTAGCATTAATTCTTCTTTAATCATCTCAATCACAAACGTTTTACCAACTCCCCAGCTCCCCTCAATTGTAAAACAACACCCTTTTCTCATATCTGACAACTGATTTACGATTTTAATTACATTTCCCACAAATTCTTCACGATTTAGTAGATCCAATCTTTTGTCCATAAAATTCCCCTTTCATCCAACTATAACTTGCTGCCATAGCTGATTCTCATTTTCAGATATTTGTTTCTATTATATATTTGTTTTATAGTTTCTTCAATTTCCAACACAAAAAGAACCCCTTCCATACGGAAAGAGTCCTTCTGCCTTTACTGCACGATATGTACAATGCTGTCATCCGCGCCTGTTGTCCTGATCGTATAACCAAGTTCTATCGCATCACCGATATATCTGTCCTGAATTGTATTCGGATAATCAAACGGTGTTGCTGCCACAACAGGAGTCCAGATCGTAATGCTGTGTTCTCCCTGTGATGCCACATCATAAGTACCTTCCACAATGCCAGGTGTCTTCTTATCAGGGGCTAACTGGTTCGTATAGAACCTCATATTCTGCAGGTTACTGGAAACGCCATTTTCATGGCTGATACACATCGTATATGTGACAGTTGTTACAGAGAAATCTGCACTGTACTTGATATCTCTCTCAAATACTACTGGCGTGCCATAGATCCCTGAATAACTGTAAACGGTATCAGGGTTGTCGCTCATAAATACATACAAGTCATTAAATACGTTCGCTCCCGTCACAAGGTTTACTGCCAGTCTGTCCAGAATGCTGTAACTGCTGATATAAGCCCTTCCTGTGTTCCTATAATAAGGAACATCTCTATCATCCTTTCCAGTCAGCGCACTGATATTTGCATACTGCCTGCTGTTTTCAGGTACATCATTATATCTCTGCTGCACTCTGTTTGAAGTACCGATGATATCATTCTGTGCATCATCTTCACCAAAATACCTCGCAAGATATTGGGTGAGCAGGCTGTTCTCGTATTTGACAGTGACCTTCAGTTCAAAACCTTGTCCTGCAGCTACGATAGCATATTTGTTCTGGTTCACCATATCGATCCATGCATCTGTCAGATTACCATATGCATCTTTTTCCTCAATGTATCTTGCTCCCTGTGCTTCCAGTTCCTTCTTGTATTTGGAAGTATAGTTGCTCTTGAAGAGTACCTGACTGATATAATAACTTTCTGTCTGAGTCTTTTCAGCATTCTTAAACTGACCAACTGCGGACAATACTGACCTTCCATTATAGCTGTAATTGGTCTTGGAATATTTGAAGAACATGATGGACTTTCTCCTGCTTGGGAATGTCACCCTGTTATTCATGTTGCTTGGATTATACTCAAAATCATACTGCGTATAAGTCTTTGTATGACTGTCCACAATAGTCTTCGTTTCACCATTACTCAACTTAATGTTAAATGAAGTGATCGGAGCGATATGATGCAATACATTATCATCCTGAGCATATTGGTCAGGCACATTATCAGAACCATTGATGTTCTGTGGCTGCATGTCCTTAACTTTTGGATCCATTGCAGGGTAGATGTCTGAACCTGCCATCTGCTCATTCGTTGGATAATAACCATCCTTCGCTGAAACACTTACTTTTCTTCCTGTCTCTGTACCTGATACAGATACACCTGTATAATGGTCCTCATAGATCAATCTGTCATGGTTAGGGTAAATCTTCATTGACATTGTTTCCTTCGGCAGTGCTGTCATCGTAGCAAGTACCGTAGGGATCTCCCTCTGGATATAGGTCCTTCCTGTCTTGATATGGTCTACAACGATCGTATTCCCATAAGAAGCACCTGTCTGTGATGCACCTGTGGAGCCCCATGATATCATTGTATTCACATCAAACTCATTGACATCAGAAGTCGTATCGTATGGCGTAGTCTTTACATCATCTTCCGTCTGTCCGTCATGTGATCTCTGTTTATTCTCATAAATAGTCGCTTTCGGATTCACCACATCTACTGTATAGTACAGGTTATAATTCAGATCATGGTTATCCCTGCCTCTTTCTTGGTAGATATGCTCTGTGATACCCGCGCCTGTATTCTGCACAAAGTTAGAAACTCTGATATCCACATCAGACTGCCATACTTTATTCTTTACTGCAAATGTCCTATATTCGTTGTTCTGCGTATATACAGTATGCGCAGGAATAGGATTGTTAGATTGTGGTCCGCCTGGACCTGTATATTCTGAGCTGAAATAACCAACGCCTCCAACGTTATTGTGTTCCTCAAAACTGTAGAACCAATCTGTATAAGCTGTTGCTGTCATCTTATCTTTAGCGTAATCATAGGCTTCATCGAAATAATTCTTTGTGAAATTGTCATTCTCTCCAACTTCAATGTAGGCGGCTCCATACACAAGTGCAGAAGAAAATACCTCTGGTTCTGTGTCAAACTCCCATACGACAAGCATATCATTGTGGGAAGGCTTCGATACCGTAAAGTCAGTCTTTAACGGGGAACCATTGTTTGATGTAATACTTCCTGCATCCTTATTGTCATAATTATCGTCAAACTGATCTGTAACAAGCGCATCGAGATAAACTTGGTCATTCCACGAATCTTCACTGTCCCATGTATATGCACCATTTAATGTGTAAGCTGTTTCAGGTGTTGTATATAACCCTCTGATGGTAATATCAGTCATATCCTGTACCAGCTTTGCATGTGGCACATTAATAGAACTCTTGGAAAATCTATCCCCACCAAGACCTGTACGGAGATTATAAATAATTTCATCATATTCAGGTCTTTGCATTCTTGATAGATAGCTGTACTGATAATAAGGTTTATTCTCTAAAGAGAATTCAATCCTGAATCCTTTTGATGCACCCTTGTAAGAATAGATATACTTTAAGTGATATTTCTCACCTACTCTTAAGTGATCGGCATGTTTGATCACCTTTCCATTTGGTGCTGTATAAGTCAGGTTGTTCCATTCATCATGGTCTGCGATTAACAGGATCTCTGTATCTGTTTCTGCGGGGAATTCGTGCGGAACTGTTTCCACTTTGATATAGCAGATTTCAGGATCGATCAATTTCTGCCCCCTTGCATAAACGCCAGACACATCCTGCCAGTCAATATAGGTTCCTGTAATATCTTGTGTACCTGTATTATAATGTTCTTTTCCACAACACCACTTAACATCACAGGCAGATATCGGTTGATTATTTACATATGTTTTTGCATATCCCATACCTCTTGACTTGATCCAATACGGACAATCATATTCATGTGTACATTCTATCGTATGTGTATGGCATGATGTTGTATGTTCATGTCTTGTATAATGGGATCCTGTTTTGTTTCCTTCCTCGTCATAATCATTTTCTTTTCCTGCATTTGGCTTACCATCACAACTGTTATATACATGTGTACAATGTGTAACAGTATTTCTTGGTGTTTCACAAAACCAGTTACACGCAGGAGAATAACCATGGCTATGGTTATAAATTGAGCCATAATTTTCTTTTCTTCCACTCCCCTGTTCTTCATAATACCTTTGGGGATCACGGCTATTGTAATCAGGAGTAAGATAAGTATATGTAAACGTTACTTCTTCACCCTCTAAGTCCCATCTATAAAAATCAGGAAGTTTAAAGACACCATCCTCAGGTTCCAATCCGCTTTTTGATGGAGTGCTTGTCGCATTAACTGCTCCTGACGCACTGATTGTCAGTGTTCCATCTTCATTATTTGTCACTGTGCATCCAGGTACACTAAACTCGAAATAATCTAACACTCCATTATGGTCAGAAACAGTTGCTGTATAAAGATGCTGTTCTTCATCCCAATAAAGTTTAATAGGTTCTTTTTCCGCCTCTCCCTGTTTATAAGCAAAACTAGGAATCTGTCTCATATTAGTAGTCTTCCATACTACTTGACGATACAGTTTCATTGCTTCATACTGACCACCGATAGTTGTTTTAATATATCCATCACAACTTCCTGAATAACTGTTAGAACCGCTAACTCCATATACCCCAGTAGAATCTTGGTAGTTAATTCTTAAATATCTTCCATTTCCTCCGATAGTTGTAACAAATCCAAATTCAATACCCCAATCGAGAGCCTGTTTTGTCTGATATTTTGCCTCTTCACTATAACTTGCTGCATCAGGATCTTCCCAACAATAGTAGTTGGTGATTGCTTGGGCATAGACTTGTGGCATACTAAATCCTGCCTCGGCGTAGCTTATCTGCTTCATAGTTGTTGGAAACACGTCAACACATCCCTCGTGTCCTGTCAGTAAGTTTGCTAAAACAACTTCTAAATAAAACTTTCTAACACTTCCTCCTTGGTATCTACTTTCATAAGGCATATCTTCATCATCTTCTTTATCTTCGTCAAAAGCCTCCTGCCATGCAGAGGATGTAGGCGCCCCTGCTGTGCTTGTCTGGTCTGCATCAGTATGGTCTCCATTGATGGTCCAACCGCCCCAGCCACGAAATAGCTGCAACTCAGTGCCACCTTCTACGTTATATAATAGATAACGCATACAGCCTGCAATAGTTCCTTCATAATCTCCACGTGAGGCACTGCCTTCAATATTTACCATCTGCAATTCAGAAACAGAACTTCTGAATGGATATCCTCTCTGGATACAATACACGGGCTTACCATTGATATATGCCATCATCCCTCTATGGTCATCAAACCCAATAACATCAAGCGATATTCCTTCTGCCTTTGCCGCCATTGGCTTATTTATAAAACATAATGCCACCAACATAAGCATCATTATTTTTATGTATATAAATTTTCTTTTACAAACTTTTTCTTTCATAATGTTTAAAGAAAACTACATCGTATATAGTTTTTCTTTTTCGTCTCCTCCTTTCATCCTTCTTGAAGTTTTCTTTTTATTATAGATAAATGGAGTATTTGTTATTATGAATTTGAGGAGGAAAAAAGTATAAATATGTGGCATCACTAAATAGCATATGACATTATATTAAGTATATGCTATACTATTTTTGTACTTTATTTATAATTTCTCCAAAAATAACACCTTTGTTATGTGAATACATATGAAGCCCTTAAATTATAATTGCTGACTACATACCTATGAGGAAAATATATGAAAAAAATTATAGATGTTCTCAAATCTATTAGATTATTAAATTGTAATAAACCTAAAAATGAAAGCGAACAACTCAAAAAACAGATTGATATACTTGACAAATTAATAAGTACTTTTCAAATAGAAAAAGAATCAAATAATCGCACATTGATTTCTGAATTAGATGCAATAAGATATAGCATCGAACAACAATCCAAAAAACTTGAATCTATTACAGAAAAAATAGACAAGTTAGATTCTGATGTCAACATACCGAAGTCAAAATGCAGAGCAAATATAATTGTTACTGTAGTTGCAATATTATTCATTTTTGTAATTATGGTAATTAAAGTTACGGGTATAGTCCTGTCGCAACATATGATAATTATAATTAAAATTGCAGAAGCCATTATTTGTGCAGAATTAATACTTCACACAGGTCTGTTATCAAAATATGATAAAAATAAGCATTATTTTTGGGCATCTAGAATAATTTACATACTCATGATTCCAGTACCTGCTCTGATTATCCGTTACACCCAGGCGAATTATTTTGAAATTAATAATTGTTGGTTGAACTGTGCAAACACCATTTTATCAAGTGTTGCCTTTATCGTAACATTCTTAGGAAATTTAAGTGATTAAATCTGCAAAGACAGATAAAAACATCAAAAATAGTCAGAGTTAATAATACGCCAAATACTGTTTATCGAGGATATAAAGCATATAATAAACCAAAACCATTGGGGAGGTTATTTATGCATTCTGCCATTATTTTATTGATCACTTCTATTTCTTTTTTAATTGCTATTATTATTGCATCAATATGTTTTTACCAAACTTATCAGGAGAATAGATTCTCTTGGATAATGTTTTGTATTCCAACCTCTTTTATATTAATTCTATCAATATTTAGTGCAATCTGCCGCCTACACTGTGTATTAAATACAACAATAGCTGAAGCATCAGAAAAATATGAAATAATTAATGTGGAAAAGAGTGAATATAAATATCGTATATCTTACGTTGACAGTAATCTTGTAAAAACTATTACAACATATGACATTTATGACATATTAGAAATTACTGACACAGTAAATATAGGCGAAAAAGCCCTTTCGGCAAAAAATAATTATATTGTTAAAATAACTCAGAATTGTAGTTCACCTAAGATAATTCAAAAAATATCATTACTACATATAGACGAAAATACAATCCGAATATATACAGATAACAAAGAACTTTTGAATTACTATAATGACTATACGAATGAAATAATTTGGTATATCATTGCTGTAGCCACAGGAACATATTGTATATTATTAACTATTGGATTGACTTTAGATATAAAAAAATCTGCAAATAAAAATTAGTATATCTAATATTGCTATATGCGCATCAAAGTAAAAGACCTCAGATTTCTCCGAGGTCTTTTACTTCCAATTCTAATCCGCCCATTCCGTGATGTAAACTGCATTTTCATCAGAACTTGTCACTTCAAGATAATAGCGAGTCCAAGAATTTCCTCCATGATTACCAATTGCCGCCGATTCAAGATTAGTAGAAGCACACCATTCAGGCTGACCTTTTTCAAGGTATATCCATCCAGTTCCCCAACTACCTCCATTTTTCAAAGAAGGATCCCAAGTCATCCCCCCTGCCTCCATAGCAGAACGATAAACTGCTATCGCCTCTTCGGGAGTATACTTATTACTTTGTGCAGGGGCAGGCGCTTCTGAAACAGAATCTTGCTTCGGTGTCTCAAATACAGGCGATTCAGTATCACTTACAACAGATTGAGATACTTCATTGGTCTGAGCAACTATATCCGCAGACTCAATTTCTTTAGTGGTTTCCTGCTGACTGTTTAAATAATCTTTCTTTGAGCCAGGAAAGCCAACTGCTTTCATGTCACCAATCTTTGCATATCTGTCATTGCCATCAACATTGATGAGATACCAATCTTCATTTTCACTAATGACACTGATCTCAACATCTGGTTTTGTATATCCAATACACTTTCCATTATCAATATATAAATCCACGCTTTCTTTAAGATAATAAGAAATTATATCCGATGGTTTAAAACTTTCATAATGGATTGCGATCTCACCGTTTGTATCAATATCTCTGTCTTCAAAGACATATTCATACTCTTTTAAGTTCAAAACATCTTTGTTACTATCAATCTCTCCTTCGGATACTTCCTCGTCCTTGTTAAATTCCTCTTTTTCTGTGTTTTCAAGGCTTTTAGAAATAACAGCCTCAGCTTTCGCAGCAGGTTCTGTATTGCTCATATCTGTGGAAGTATCTTTTCCACATCCTGCCAATACCATAGCCATAATGATCATAACTATCAATAAGTTCTTCTTCATAATGATTCTCCTTTCAAAAATATTTTGTTCCAAAAACAACCTCCATTAAGGTTTCTATATTATAGATAGCCCTTCACTAAATATGAAAAAAGAATAAGAACAACCTAAAGATAGGCTGTTCTATTCTCTATGAAATTATTTAAAATCGAGGATCCTTATAATAAAGCCTGCAGATTGCGAACTCTCCATCTTCTTCACATTCAACATAATAGGTCATATAATCACCAACCTCGAATGCGTCTTCATCATGAAATGCCCTTTCAAGTCTAAAATTAAAATCCACAGGAACATCTTCTCTGAGTATTCTGCATTCATATACTTCCATATCAGAAGCTGGAGCGTCCAAAAATGTAGGCGGCTCATATCCGATATTACTTGTCATATCGACAATGATCGCAGCCTTAACTTCTTCCGCAGAAAGCATTGGAATCTCTTCTTTCGGAATATCATCGTCAATCATACATAAATAATCGTAATCTGTACCATTTACAGGATTTTCAAAACGATACCATCTGGTATTAATCCCATGCTCTGTCAAGATAACAGTTACTCCTCCTTTAACATGACCAACTTTAAAACCATCTGCAGAATAAACAGGGATATCCTCAACAGCCGTAACTGCCTTCTCTTCCATAGATTCATATTCCACATCGCTTAAAAGATAATCAGGATATTTTCCTATCTCATCATAGAAAAGAATATCTCCATCAATGTCTGCATCAGCTTCCCCGTCATCAGCGACTACTTCCTCTGTCTCAGTGATCTCTTCCTCTGTCTCAATGCTCACTTCTTCTGAATCCTCTTCATCTGTAACGATGATAGGTTCATCCTCCATGACCACTTCCTGATCCGTTGCTTTTGCCTCCGTACCGCATCCTGTTAAGGATACTGCCATCATAGAAGCCGTCAACGTTACCGCCATAATACCTAAAATTTTCTTTCTCATAATACGTTTCTCCTTCCAAATTTAAATTTTTCTACCCTTTTTATAGGTAAGTCGTTTCATTATAGATAGGACTCTGAAAAACATAATTAAAAGTTATATGTGCAATTTTTATATATGTTCAATATTTTGCCCTTAGTAAATTATAGCGTATATATGGGGTATAGTCAACGTTGTGCAGAATAAGACGGTTTCCCATAATTTATAGAAGGTTGCTTTAGCTAAGATAAGGTATGAACGCAGAAAGAAGTAATCTGCTTCTTTGATGAATAAATAGAAACAGCACATGATATATTGAACATCATGTGCCATACTATCTTTATCTCCTTTTTAAAAAGAATCATGCACGAGCCTTTATCTGCTTTTTATTTTCTAATATATAGATTTAAAATATCGTATTACACACAAAAGAGCATAATCTATTTTTTCAAAACTGACACGATACTCTGCTATTTTGCAGTTCTTTCAGCAAAGATGGTAATCATATCCCCTGTTGAAGCCTTTTGATAAATATCGCCCTCATTTTCCACTAACATCATCAATATCTCTTTATCCGATCAATATCATATACAGAACAACCATCGCCACCAGACCAAGGGGTATATTACATAACATGATTGTATAACTGATCAATAATACTATCCTGAATTGCGGTGTCCATCCGAAAAATAAAATAGGAAGATACGGCAACAGGCAGAGTATTATCGTTCTGATACCTGGCCTTTTTGATACCCTTTTCTTCTTTTCTTTTACAGGCGTATTCCTTATGACTGCCCTCTGATATTCCTCTGCGATTTCATTATTATACAGGACATAGTTTGTAAAGACCCTCTCCATCTCCTCTATGCAGTCCATGATCCTTCGCCTGCTGTTTACCTTAAAAGGCTGTGAGCCTATATTGCGCGTGTTTAACAGGTTTTCAATCTTCCCCTGCACTTCTTTTGATACCGCTGTTGGATTCTGTATGGAATTAATAAATGTATAAAACTCTGAAACACGGATGACATCACTCTTACTCTCATTACTGATGCTGACTTTATTGTTTGCAATAAATACCACTGGGATCACAGGAATATTGCAGTCTTCCCCAAATTCCTGTACTAACAGCCTCTCCACTGCAAGGCAGTGCCTTGTATTCTGTTCCACTGGAGATTTATCGATCCGTTTGAGGATATTCCCGTTATGGATATCCTCGATCACCCACCTGCCGTCATTGGTGATATGCAGTCTCTGGTTCTCGTTTCCGTAGTTCTTTATCTCTGCTACAACAAGTCCCCTGTCAGTAATGATATAAGCGTCAACCTCTGATGTGTTCCCCTGCGAATCAACAGATTCTAATACAATATTCTTTAAGATCCTGTATTTTCCTTCATAAAGCCTTAACTGTTCATTGACATATTCCTCTCCCGCAATCCCTTTTCTCAGGATCGCTATCTCCCTGTCTATTTCATCAAGTACTATTGCAAACTGATGATGGATCCTCTGCAGGTATTCTTCTGTGGGAAAATCCATCCCATTATTTTCAATATACTTTTCTGCCTGCTTCAACAGGATGTTAGGGCCGCCCTCCCTCATAACGCCGCTCTGTCTTCCGACCCTCATACCACTCTTATCAGGAGCATACTCTCCCTCTATCGGAAGCTGCCGTATCCTGTCAAACATGGAATTTCTGCGGGAAATAATCTGTTCCCTTTCACCTTCCAGAAAAACAGCCGCATCTTCGTTTTTCATCACCATTTCTTCATAATAGTAATCCGCATTTGCGATAGACATCTGCAGTTCTACCAGATTGATGCCGCGGGTGATCCCATATTCTACCGCCTTTCTATCACAGAATTCCTCCATCTCCCTCTCCAGAACCTTTTTCATATCTGGCAGGGCTGCTTTCCGTTGTTTTTCCTTTCTGTTCTCTGCAATTGTATTCCCGATACCCAATAAACCATATGAAAAGCTCATAAGTTCCTCCTCACTCTGTACTTTACCATCACTTTCTTCGTTTCAAATCCCTTTAATATAAGCAATATATTGCTTATATTACCATGCCAGAGTCCATATTTCAAGCAAAATATATGCAATATATTGCCATCAGTAATCATTTACTTATGTTTAATATTTTGCATATAAATTAGAATAATAGTATCGGAGGTATCCTTATGATCAGTTATGATAACTTTTGGGAGACAATGAGTAAAAGAGGCGTCACAAAATATTCCCTGATCTACCATTACGGTATCAGCAGCAATACGCTCCGCCGTATGTCCCACGGGGAATCCATCACCACATCCACGATCAATGAACTGTGTATGATACTGCGCTGTGAACCGAAGGATATCCTATCATTTGAGATTACTGAGGAAGAAAGGATGTTCAATGAGAAACGGGAAATAGAAGTTTCGGCCAAGAAGAAAAAAAGAACCTAGGATCAAAGTCCTAAGTTCTTTTTAATTACTCAGTTGTTTTTGCTGTCCAATTTGAGATCAGGTAAATATCTGTACTCGTCTCATTTGTATACATTGTGCTGTAATCAAATGCCTGTCCGTTTTCAATTGGGATCAGTTCATACAAGGTACCGCCAAATGCGGCATGTTTCACATCGTTTATCACTGGCGCTGCCAGAGTGCTTGTACTTCTGAGTGGAGATGATAGATACATATAATATATACTGGAACCACCCATATCTTTTCCATTTCCAGCATAACCAGATGCTGATAATTTATATTCGCCTGGTTCCAAGTAGATCATATATGTACTCTTATATGTCCTGTCATACTTGCCAGTACTGCTGGTACTGTTCACAGTCTTCTTGATGCAGCGGATCTTTACATTATCATAGTCATAGTTCTTCTCAACAGTGCCTGCCAGCCATTTAAGATTATATGATTTATCGTTCGTAATATCCTGCAGAGTCAGGGAACCGCCGACCTGGAACCCTGCATCATATGTATTCTCGCATTTTTCACGCTCATTCACTGTAAAGACATATACACTGGGCTTCTCAATGACGATTGTGTCTGATACAGCGGTCTGTTCCCATGCATAGTCTGTCTCTTCTGATATCCCTTTCCATGAAGAAGTGGTATCCTCCGTATATGACAGGCCGAATTCCTCTAATTTACTCTTTTCGGCTGACCATCTGGATCTTCCAGAATTATGCACATAGATCGCATCACTGTTGTTCATATTAGAACTGCAGAATAAGACATCTTTCACTGCCCTTGCAACAGAGTAGCCACTTAAGTCAAATGCTTCATCTGTCTTTTCAGGCAGTGCAAGGATATCTCCCTCCTGAATATATTGCGTATTGGAAGTGACGCTTTCAACTTCATTCAGGAAATCTGGGTAATCTATCTTCAATGTATACTGTGTCTCAGATTTTCCACATTTATCACAGACACCATCTACATAATGGTGGGTATGGTCTTCTTCTCTCCATCCGCACTCAACACAGACGCCATCTAAGAAGTGATGTTCTTCCTTTCTTCCACATTCATCACAGATATGATAATCTGAGCCGTCATAAATAACAGGTTTATACAGCCTTACTGTTGCGGAACTCGTGTTTTTATTGTAGTAATCCGTGGCACTATAATTGTTATATGTCACAAATCTTGCAGTAAAACTATTCGTACCCGCACTCAACGCGGTTGTCTTATTTCCACTGGGGAAACCTGCTCCTGTACTGTCAGAATATGATGTAAATTTATAGAGCAGACTGTTATTCACATAAAATACTGTACAATATTTGTATGTCTTGTTATTTGTATAGTTTACATTATAATAATATGGATAATCAATGGTCCCTTCGTATTCCTCTGGCAGGATCAGGTCACATGTCAGTGTCAGGTCACCTTTTCTATTGTAACCATTGTGAAAGTTGGCACAGACATATTCATCGTATTCTTCTGTACTCTGTGTCAGATGCCATTGTGTCGCATCCGACTTGGAATAAGAAGAATTCTTAAATTGAACATTAGTCGGTGAAACATTTAATTTGTATGGCTTATAATCATGTATGTGGTTAGGATTACTCTGTCCACAATCTGTACATATATCGTCATCACCATAATGATGCTCTGTCATAGGGATCTTCTCCGTATAACTGTCACCGCACTCACAGGTGTAAGTCTTTTCACCCTCTTCTGTACAAGACGGCTCTTTGGTGATCTCTTCTACATAATCGTGTTTATGATAGTCAGGATCCTTTTCCCCACAGTCTGTGCAGATACCATCTTCAAAATGATGTCCTTTTGCAGGTATCTTTTCTGTATAACTATCCCCGCACTCGCATGTATAAGTCTTTTCTCCTTCCTCTGTGCAGGTAGGCTCTTTGGTGATTTCCTCTTTATAATGATGTCCTTTCGCAGGAATCTTTTCTGTATAACTGTCACCGCACTCGCATGTATAAGTCTTTTCTCCTTCCTCTGTACAGGTAGGCTCTTTGGTAACTTCCACTGCATAGTCGTGTACATGGGTGACATGGGATTCTAATCTTATCGCCATTTGAAATAATCCTTCCCATGTACCTGCTGTAAGGTCTGGTGCGCTGACAGAATTGTCTGTCTCTTCATAACCCTTCGCTACTTCCTCAGAGTTCCAATGAAATTTACTCTGTGTTACCGTTGCCACAACATCTGATTTTTTATTTTCGGCAGCCTGGTCTTTCATATAAAAATCAGTATCCTCTGTGCTGGCGATCCCATCTATAGGTGCTACATAGACACACTGGTCAGCGCCAATGTCACCTGTGACTTTAACGGAATATGCCGCCCTTTTCTCTGAATCCAATGCTATCGTCTTTGGGATAGTGACAAAATAGCTGGATGACTGCTTATAGGTAACTTCTATCTCTTCATAGTTTTCTTCCTTTGTTGTACTGCCTGATCCATTACTGCCCGCTTCATCCACAGCATTTTCAACGGCTGGCGTCTCCATTGCATATGCAGGAATCACACCGCTAAATGCCATTGCAAAGCTGAGTAAGGCTGACATCAACTTAGGCATTTGTCTTTTTATATTCATGATTTTCTTTTCTCCTTTCTCTTCAATCTTGTCAATCCAAATGCAGAAGCTGCAAGCATCACAGCATAGAAGAAGATATTGCTCTCATCTCCCGTCTGCACTCTGGAAATACCTGCATCTGCATTTCCATCCATGCCGCCGTTGCTCTGGCTACTGTTCTGGTTACTATTCTGATTGCCGCTATTTGGTATACTATTACTTTTGGGAACACCATCATTTGCCTTAATGGTCACTGTACTGCTCCCTGTCACAGTCGCATAATTGTCCCTCATGATCTTGTAGTAGACAATATATGTACCTGGCTCCTTATACTCTGGTTTCTTTGAGGAATAATTAATGCCATCTTCACTGTACAGGATCTTGCAGTCATCTGTTTTAACGGATAGGTCAATACTATGATCCTTCCCATCATAAAAGACGATACAGTCATCTGAATCAAATTCAATTTCAGCTTCTTTAATCTTGACAATTTCAGAGCCTGTAGTTGTTGTATATCCATCTTTTTCTACTTTGTAATAAGTTACATATGTACCTACATCTGTATATTCAGGTTTCTTTGCTGAATAAGTTTTTCCATCTTTACTATACAGGATGGTTGCACCCTCATTCTTACAGTCAACAGTAATCCCGTGTGTTTTCCCATCATAGATGCCTTCATACCCATAGGCTGTAACATCAAGTTCTGGATACTTCGGGATCTCTTCCGAGAAATCATAGGTTGACTTGTAGATTACCTGACATTCAACACTTGTTTCTTCTGTACTTGTATCTACTGTCTGGGAATCTGTGACTTCTGCATATACAGGCAATGTTGCAAAATTACACAATACAAGTGGGAGCAGTGCCGATATTCCCACAACTCTCTTCTTTTTCATTTCTACCTCCTTCTCGTCTGCGGAACATGCATAAAAGCTGATTGAAACGTTCATAATAAAATTTGTTTATATATCATTTCATCCATTGCTTTTTTGTTCTTTTTATCGTATACAGTTCCATAAAAAATATAATTTATCCTATATCCTCTCGATGGACTGTTTCATTATAGTTTAAAGAGAAGATAGGAATTTATAATTATAATGTGTATAACTTCATGGTTTTCTTAAAAAAGGTTTCCGCACAAAAATAAGACCTGTATACACAAGCCTTATCTTTATGAATATAAAACATTCTGTTATTAAAATTTTATTCTTTCTGAAAATTAATCCGCATTTGCAAGTGCGATATTGAAGTTAAATGTTCCCTTCCAGTTACCTGCTGTAATGGTAGGAGCTGCTACATTACCATCTTTGGAAGTATCCGCAGTAACCTCAGCGCTTGTCCAGTCAACAACATCCTGTGTCACATCTGCCTGAACGTCTGCTTTCTTTGTTCCTTTGGTTGCCTGATCTACCATATAAAAGTTGATTCCGTCAATATCAGCAAGTGCATCCTGAGGTGCTACTGTTACCTTCTTGTCAGAAGAAATATCCCCATATACTCTTACTGCATAATCAGAATCCTTGGAAACTGCATCCAATACGATTGTCTTAGGGATAACTACGGAGTAGGAAGATGCCTGTGTATAGAGAACTTCTGTATCTCTTGATGTACCCTCATCCCCAACTGCTTCCTGTGAGATAGGGTCATAATTTGTTGTTGCTGCACATACAGGAAGAGCACTTCCCATCATCATTGTTCCAGCCATTAAAGCTGTAAAAAATTTATTTTTATTCATTTTCTTTTTTCCTTTCATTCTCGTTTTGAGATATTTTTATGTTAATAACTATCCTTGCTGACTCGTTTCAACGTGGTTAAAGAATAGTTAGTGGCCGTAGCCCCTGCTAACCACAGCAGGCAAAAGTTGTATAATCTTTCTCATCATAAATAGGAATTCAAAAGTTATTCATAAAAATATGAATAATAATTTTGATTTTTCGATTAATCACTCTTAGTTTATCTTCGTTTTAAAAATATATCATTCTTTTTTGCACTAGCTCCATAAAATTTAAAACATTATAAAAACAGGGAGCAATCCCTGTTTTTAATATTTGAATATCTCTTAATTCCTTGCAATCTTTTCCGAATAATTCATAATATATTCGTAATACTTTATAATCATATCATAAAACACCTCATATCCGATTATTCTAATTTCCATACTTTATCATATGCCAATTTTGCTATAGCTTTTGTTCTTTTTTCTATTTTTCCTTCATTCCATTCATCTGAATCTCCATAATTCACAAGGAATTTTTTAACTGTAGCTAATTGTGATCGCTTAAGTTTTTCCTTTTTTTCGCTAAACGGAATATTACCCATGTTATTATTTATGTTTTCTGATAAAAGAAGAATATTTCCAACCCTGCAAGTGCATACATTGCTATCAGAATCATTCATAATGTGTTCCAAATTACATTCTTTAAGGTTGCAAGTCAATTCATTTGTCTTTTGTTCATATTCTTCAATTTCACTATGTATGTAACGCATCCGCTTTCTATTATTTGAGTTGGAATATTTCTTATTCTTATTAGAAAATCCAATATTTAAAAATGCAGACTCAAACTCACTGTAAGTAGGATAAAATTTATCCAACTCTATTTTTATTTTATTAAGCACTACTTCTGAATGTAGTTTATATACCTCCTGAGAAAGTTCATGTATTTTTGTGTCTATATTATTTGAAGTATTTCTCATAACAAGTGTATATGCAAATGAAAAATTTTTTAGATAAATACAAATATTATCTAATTGCTTATCTGTATAATATTCTTGATCTTTCGCTTCCATTAATGCCATAAATAAAGGTCGAAATTGCCGATGATTTACTAGCTCAAAAAATTGTAAACATTTTTTGATAATAGATGTACTGGCTGTATCTGGATGGTAAAAAACAATGTAACGTTTACTTGCTTCCAATATATCATCCAGCAAAATATTCACTTCATTTTTGTCAGTATTAGACTTAATTATACGAAAAACTCCTTCATCCTTTGTTGGTTTATAATACCTATATGTAACAAAATGTGATAAGAACTGTTCCATATTACCATTACATGCATTCATATTTTCTTCAATTTGAGTCCATATTTCTTTTGCCCTATCAATCGTATATTGTGGCTGTGCGTATTTAAAAATATAATTTTTCAACAATTCACTATCCTCAAGATCTACCCCTCTTGCATTTAATATCTCAAATATATCATAACAATCTAATTCATCCTCTGAGGCAATATGAATAACTTTCATATCCAAAATAATATCTCTTATCGAAATCAATTCTTCTATAGTATGGTAATTTTCCGAAAAATAGTCATAATAGAAATGCAAACAGTTTATTACCCTCTTATTCCCTTCGCTTTCTCTTTTTATTAATGTTCTATCGAGTAATTCATTCCCTTGAAGATTTTCTCTATAAGTACATGCCTGGGCCATAATCAAAGCAATATTAGAGATATTCTTATTATCCAGCCTCATATACTGTGATTGCAAACCAATATTACCGCTCAAATACTGCCTCGTTTTGCCATGTTCCTCTTGACATTCCATTTCATTAAACAATAAACATATTGCCGATAACATAATAAGCAATGTTGTAATTCTTTGCTGACCATCTATTATTTCATATGTTGATTCGTTCTCTTGCAAAACAAAGCTACCTAAAAAATGAGAAATATCTTCTGATGAATTAATTTTTCGCTTTTTAATATAATCAATATCTCCTACTAATTCCTTCCACTGCTTTTCTTCCCAAACATACTTTCTCTGATTTCTTGGTATAGTAAATTGAGCGTCCCCTGAAAATATCTTTCTAATTTTCTCCTCATGTGCATCAAAACTCATCTTCTGCGTCTCCTTCTTAAAATCAAATGTCAATAATGTCCCTTTGTATTAATCATTCATTTTAATATTCGTTACAATTTATTATAGGCAAAATATAATACAAAATCAATTTAAATAATTAATACAATACATTAACAAGAAAAGGGTATCAACTTCTAATCCTGTAATTCCAATCCCTTTTCTTATAAAGTCTGAACTTATGGCTCTACGTTAGGAAACGGGTCTCGCCAATCTATGCTTTCCCCGCGCGCGGGCAAAGCATGAACAGATTGTCTCACCCTTTACGCTCCGCTATCAAGGAAATTGTTCCTGCTCGCAGAAACAATTTGTCCGCAAGCGGACAACCTTGAACAGGGCCATAAAAAATATGAGGACAGTCCACTGGACTCTCCCCATATTTTTTATTTGAGATGCGCTCGACCCGTTCGGGAAACTAAAATAAAATTCTAACATTCTAATCAAAAAGCAGTTTCATATTCATTTTTTGTCGAAAATTAGCAGAAATCTTAATCAAGTTTTTCCAAAATAATATTGACATATCGGCACAAAGTATAGTAGCATTTATATAGATAAGTTTTAGTATGTAATATTTGCTCTATAAATATTTATTTCTTGCTTTTATAGTAAGGATAGATTTTCCTAGCAAGAATCTTCAAAACTTATATAGTCAGTTTGGGATTTGTCAATGAAAAACTTTGGCTATTGTTGTTTTGAATATTCGACTGGTGATTCGTTTCATTTGTTAGGAAAACTCTGTCTTTTTTATTTCCTTTCAAATGATTGAAAAAATGTCAAAGGGAGGGAATGCTATGCTTGGAATAAATAGATATGCCTTTTTGGGTATTGTGGTAATCTCTATAACACTTTTAATGATTGTAATCTTAATTGTATCTACCGTCAGATACAATATTAAGCAGAAATATAATTCAATCAATCAACATATATTCAAGAATAATTCTTATAAAGAAAACTTGAAACAATACAATAGCGTACTTGAAGATGCTGGTGTTACCTCTAAAAAGGATAGACTAAAATTATTGAAAATAATAGAGGCTCTAAAAAACTAGGGCCTCTGATTTCCATTTTTCTCACTTAATATGCCTACTAAACTTAAACCCAGCCTGTCTTAACTCTCTCTCCTGCCCTTCAGTCAGGCTTCCATCCGCATACTGTTTGAGCACTTCACTCACTTTCTCCCCAAGGGCATAATTCTTATATCTATAATTTCTCCCGATAGCAAAAGGTTTCTTTGTTACCCTGATGCACTCCCTGAGAAGTCCGACAAACCAATCCCATTCTGCATTTTTCAGGTCTTCCCAGAACATTCCTATCTCTTCCAGCATCTCTATCTTTTTATCGCTTATCTTATGGCTTGATAATCCAAAATAGCTGTCCCTCTGCTCCCAGATCCATTTCCCAAGTGCAGCCCCTTCGGGAGTAATGTACTTCTTAGGTACAAACAGATGTCCATTCTCCTCATAATACTGTTTTGCATAACTGTATGCTGCATCCCATTCAGAGATTTTTCTTGGTTTGATCCACTTTATTCCCATGCTTTCAAGCCGCGCAATTTGGTAGGATGAAAGTTCTCCCTGCTTATATAGTTTCTTCTGATAATGTATCCACTGGAACATATTCACCCCATCATGGAACAAGGTTGTATTCGGCATAGACAAGGTTCCATGCTCCTTGTAATACTTCTCCACTTCATCTGCCCTGTCGAGCCATGTGTCGAGTTCCTTTTGTGGTGAATCTGCAAGAGGCATTTTTATTTTTAACAGAAATCTGATATCCTCTGCCCCCAGTCTATTCTGATCGTAATCATTCCGCAGTTCTGCCCATACCCTGCCAATCGGGAAACCTCCCTCTGTTATGTATTCTTCTGGAATATACAGGAATTTTTTCATGCTCTGATATTCCAGAGTCATATTATAAAATGCTGCCTCATACGATAATTTATTTCTGTCTTCCTCATTCTTTATATCAAACTGCATATGCAATCTATCCTTCCTTTCTCTTTTGATATTGTGGCAGCCGCTTTTCCTGCCGCTGCCTTTCTATTTGTTTCAATTTATGTCATATTATGTCATAATATTTTATTTCATTTTACATTATTTCATTTGTTTTTATATTTCGTTATTTTATGCCCAAATTCCCTTAAAGCGAAAACCCGTCCAGCAAATTTCTGTATTTCTTCCTGTTTTCAGGAGCAAATTCCAGAACGTTGTCTTTAATGCCCTCTTCTTTTCTTCTGTCGGGATACTGCGAATCCAGCATCATCTGTGCAAGCGTCATATTAAGCTGCTTTATCGTCTTTTCCTGCTGTTTATTTTTTACAGACAATTCTTCGATCTGCGACTGGTATCTCTGCTCAAGCTCCTGTATGGTCCTCTCTTCATTTTTATAGCTGTCCGCCTTTGCCAGAAGCTCCAGAAGCCTGCCGATATAGGTTTTTAAAAGTTCAGGCTTGTCTCCATATTTCGCCATGACGTCATCTGCTGATGGAATTACAATTCTCCCTGACGGTTCATGCGCCTTATCCTGCTTGTTTTTGTTATAACTGCTGATAATATCGCCCTTCCTGTATTTCCAGATATGCTTCGGCACCCCTGTCTCCCTTTCCAATCCAGGGTAGCTGATCATCCTGTCAGGATATTTTTCAATATATTCATTCAGTTTTTCATCCAGATATTCATCCGAATAGATCTTTGGTCTTCCGTTCATTCTTTTTCTTCCTCCCATAAATGCCGATAGGCGTTGATTATTATTTTTTTGTTTAAGCTGACTCCGATTTTCTTTCCTGCTTTTTCAAATTTTCTGTCATCCACATAATCCTGCATGAGCAGTCTTAATTCCATCTGCAGCGCCTCCATGTCTTTTTCATTTTCTTCTTTCAGCGCGTCATAGTATTCCCTGCTTAAGTTTCTGTCGGGGATAAAATGCGGGCAGAAGATACATTCTGTATAAACACAGTCATTTGGAAAATCTTTGCTCCTGCATCTGCCTTTCCCGTCAGAAACCAGTGGGAGGTCATAATAGGAAGCCCCCAATAGGTTCTTCTGTATCACATAATCGCCGCTGTCATACTCATTAAAATTCAGGTTATCCCCTGCTCTTTTCATCACTTCTTTCAGCACATGGGATTTTGCAGTCGCAAAAGTATCCACATGATTGTAATATCCCATCTGTGTATTCAGCTTATGATGCCCCGCAAGCTCCATGATATAAAGAGGGTTGTACCCCATCATCATCAGGTTGATGATGGCAAGATGGCGCACATCCCCCATCTTCACCTCTTCAATATCATTTTCACTCTGCTTCTGCCCCAGCGGAACCATATGATAGCTATATTCCTGTTCGATGATTTCTTTTTTGAAATGGTTATAGATTGTCTGCATCGTCATATGGGTAAGCCTTTCCACATCTTTGTCCTTTGACTTTAATCCTGCAGTCTTCTTTAATACCTGTATGGAAAACAAATATTCCGTTTCATCCGCGTCTGGAAATTGGTTGATATAATCCATGTAACTGCTGATGACGGAGTAAATGTCCTCCCTGATCTCAAAATCTTTGATAATAGGAGTTGAATACTGCTTCCGCCTATGCTTATTTTTTACCCTTTCGATATGGATATAATATTTCCCGTTTTTCTCATAGATGCAGTACTTCGGAAGCTGATACACCTCGCATGGGCGCAGCGGTATCACGCTGGATATCTTCCACCATATCAGCACTGGATAATACCTTGCTTTTTCTTCCATATTTGTCCTTTGTATAAAATCATTGATGACGTAATCAAAAAGAAGGATACTCTCGTAACAGGGAAGCTCCCTTGACTTCGCCGAACAGATCTGCGGGACGCCGCTTATCACATCGGCATATGCTTCCGCGTCTTCACTGCCGATAAAGTTAAGAAACTCTCCTAAGGCAGACAGGTACATTCTTTTACTTCTGTCATATTTCCCGATCTTCTCCCTGTATGTGGGGATCAGGTCGGCATTCAGGTAATCCGTCACAGACAGTTCATTCATGATCCTTTTTATGTTTACGCTTGTAGAATGGATATCCGCCTTCTGCACATCCAGTTTCAGCAGAGCAAAGTGCTTTAACCTGTCATTCCACAGGTCACTCCTGACCATATCAAATCTTACATAAAACTTTCTCCCGTCATTTCCCCTTAACACCCATTCCACATCATCATAGCACTCATTTACAAGAATCCCTTCTTCTTTCAGGTTCTGGAATATCTCCCTGTACTTTTCATCCAAAAGATTATCCGCCGCTTTATAGCGCATCAGCAAATATTCCTGCCTGTCATTTTCCACATATTCCTTTATGTCCATTCCATCCATTACTGCTCCCATTTTTCCACCCCTTTCTTTTGGTCCTGCAGTTCTTCCAGTTTCCTGCCGATAACCTCATAATTCGCAAAGGAAGATACAAACTCTTTCCCGAACTCTTCCTTTGCTTCTTTCAGGATTGTCAGCAGCTTAAACAACTGGAAGGAATATCTCTCTTTGTCCCTGTCGGTTCCCTGCCCGTTTATCAGCCTGTCCAGCAGGTCTGACGCTTCCTGTCCGATCACATGTATGGCGTGGATGGAAGGAACTGCATACCCGCACAGCTCACAGTCCTGTGATGTCGGATATTTACAGGCGTGTTTTATGCAGTAAATATCCTCGCTTTTCCCCTGATTCTTCCCATTTTTCAGCCCTGTGCACAGCTCCCTTAAACTGTCCCCATTATATCCCATGATTTCTGCTACAATCTCCGATCTCTTTTTCTGCTCCTGCAATAAATATCCAGAATATCCTTCCAGTCTGGCAGGCGTGATCTCTTCCCTGATGGCCCCGATCAATTCTTCCCTGTGGGGTTCAGTTTTTCCGTCCATCGCCGTCAGGATTTCATGGTAGAGCCAGCCGAACAGTCCAAGTTCCCCCATCTTTGCTGGCAGGGAGAGCAGCTCCCTTTCATCAAAAGAACTCTTCAAATAGGTTACTGTCATATCAGAGAAACCATTTCTATCCGCCATATGCGAGCGCATATAGGAAGCTATCTTTACTGCCTGCCTTGAATAGTTTGTATGAGAGGCTGTCTCGTTTGCAAAAGAAAGGATCGTCCTCACCACTTTCAGGTTGGAAAAGCCTTTTATCTCAGGACCAAGCTGGTTTACCATTACTTTATAATTCAGCCAGAGCTTCCCGAACAGGCATGTATCACCCGCAGCCTGTCTGTGCTTTTCACAGATAACAAATCCTATGGCAGTAGCGACAGCAAAACTGTTCAGGATGATAAAGTGCCTTTTGGCCCCTGTCTTGCCCACCCTCTCCTGCTCTATGAAGTTTTTTGCGGCATTGATGACCTTCCATGCCATAGCGGAGGTAAATTCATTCCGTTCAAACCATTCCAGCGTATATTTTTCAATGTCCTGTATCTGCAGGGCGGGCATACTTAAAATGTCTTCCACCCTCCACGCGAGGGAGCACTGCAGCAGGCAGTACAGCCAGTATTTAGCATAAAGAGGATTTTCAAATGCTTTTTCTATATGCAGGTCTATATCAAAGATGAAATTCACATATCTTTCCCATTCATCCTCTGTATAGAAATCCTCTTCTGTTTTTACTTTCGCTTCCCTTTTTAAGGATAATCTTATGTCAAAAGCGCATTCTTCCTGCCTGTCAGCAACAGATTTTAGGAACAGGCACAGCTCTGCGTATTCCCGCTGTCCGATGTTTACGCTTTTCATCAGCCTGCATACTTCCTCATTTTTATACAGATAAATTTCCTTATCCAGTGTGCTTAACAGGTATTTCCATAACGATGCCAGCGTTTTCACTTTCTGCATCTGGTTTTTCGTATTCTCCAACTGGCATTTTGAAAATGCGTTGAAAAGCTTTAATGTCCCGTCAAGCATTCCGTTTCCGCTTCCAAGATTTTCCAGCTCTCTTTCATACCTGTCATACGGATCTTCTGTTTCTTTGATCGTATAATAGTTATGGTAATCCTCTATGAGCTGTTCCATATATTCTGACGGGATCATGTATTCTGGAAATCCAAACAGGCTGACAGCCTCCACTGGATATTCTTTCTTTAGCTGGCTTTTGATCTTACTGAAATTGCGCAGCTTCGCTTCCATTCCATATTTCTGTCTGAACGCCTGCCTGAATCCAGCGATGGTAAAATAATTTGTGATATAGAAATCCTCCCTGCCGCCTTCCAGATAGTAATATTTATCCTTGTATTTCCTGATATGGTAATATTCCAAGTCAGCAAGCACATCCTCCACGTCCCTTATTGGGTAATAAGTCCCGCTTTCCAGACAGTAATGCGGAAGGATGGCGTCAAGCATTCTCCTTAAATACTGGTTGGCTGGGGAAGCATGGAATTTCTTTGCCGCCTCCTGCCATGTGTAGCTGTCCTGCCTTGCATGGTAATCATATATGACTGGCTCCGCGTCCTGTAACGCAATGGAGATGGAACCGTCAATAATCTGGCTCTTTATCTGGTGTCTTTGTATGGCATAGCGGACAGTTTTTGCAGGCACGCCGTATTCCTGTTCAATCTCCCGCGCCGTGGCCATCCTGCTCATGCTCCCTCTCCCTTATAAAAGGCGTCAAAGGTCTCCTGCACCTTCTTCTCCACTGCCCTGTTGTCATTTAAATATGGCAGTGAGGAAGACAGGCTGGAATCCCCTCTCATGACTGCGAGTTCGCCGAGGTTGTTTACACTCCGTGCGCTAATGTTGGAATAAGTCCCCCTGCCGATATGGGTGGACCATTTATAGCTTTCCAGAAACAGGGCATACATCTGTGTTTCCATGTCTGGACAGGCATACAGTCTTCTGATAAATTCCCTTCTCACGCGGCTGAATCTCTTCCAGTATGTATTCTCTGTCATCGGGTTCCCGTTTTTATCTATAAATACTGCTGATACATTATCCTTTCTGTATCGTTTCATATGTGCCTCATATGCCTCCTCTAATTTATTTCCAAATATGGGGATTACTATCTGTGCCCTGTTCCTTTTTGCTTTAGCAATGAACGCGCTGGACAGGTCTGGCCTCAGATCCTTATCCCCCAGCATTAATGACAGGAGCATTCTGCCGTTTTCCTTGATGACCCTGATGCTTCCATATTCCACGGAAACTACTTCACTTGCCCTGAGTCCCCCTGCAAACTGGAAGAGCACCCCAAGGTAAATATCAGGCGCGATATCCCTTGCCGTATCGAAGAACATCGGAAGGTACGCCGTATCGATCTCATGGATGGCGTCTACTTTTATCTTTGGTTCTGTTCTATATCTTCCTTTGAAGATATTTTCCGTGTATGTTTTATATCTGGAATGAGGATTTTCCCTAAGGTCTTTAATCTCAGCCATTCCTTTATCCCTGCAGAAATAATAGAATTTTGTGAGGTATTCCGCATACTGCAATTTTCCTCCCTTCTGGCATGGCAGGGCAGACAGAAAATCTATCCCATTCTGGAATGTCAGTTCCGCTATGGATGCAAGCGGGGACTCCATCTCAAAAAAGAGATAGTTTAAAAACCTTACAATCAGGCTGGCTATCATGGATACCGTGGATGCTTTTCTGCTCTGGTATTCTAAAAGGAATGCCGTGAACGGTGTAGGAATGGAAACTCCCGTATCCTTGATCCTGATGTCAATAGATACAAGCTGCCTGACACTTCCATCTTTATTGACTGACTTATATATCTGCTTGGAAAATATGTAATTATCTGTATTCATGATTTATCTTCTCCTTTTTCGTTATGTGATTATATATAGATGGATAGAAAATACAAAAGAAATAATATAAATTTTTCATTAATTACCTATGTACTGATATGGTTATATAAAAGCATATTTATTATTATCTTTTAGTACATATCTTGGTAGAAATACCTTCCATCCCGCTGTTTACCAGCATTTCCGCAATATCTGCATTTTCTTCTGCTTTTCTTCCGTATTTTCTACTGTTTATTCCAGAATGTCACATATCCTGAAATAGCATTCTTCCTATCTGTATCCTATCTGCATACATTTTACTTGCTCTTAAAATGGATTATTTCCATTTCCTGCACGATTCCATATCAGAAGAGTTTTATACAATAAAGAGTAAGGACGCTGAAAGCCAGACTGCAAAAAAGCAGCCTTAAAACTAAGACTGCCCTTCGGTAAAATAAATTTTATTTTTTTCAAGGAGTTGGTGATTGCGGAATATCCCTGTCCATATGTAGGGTATTGCAATCACCATACATTATAATATTTGGGTTAGGGATTAATTATTTCGATTTTTTGCACGATTCCCTGTATAAAAACAAAGCTGCGGAACATTACTTTCCCCTCTTATATATACCAACCAACAATACAATATTTGTCGCAGTTAAATTCAATGAATACTCCGCAAACTCATCTGAAATTGGTTCTACTGTGCTACCTTGTCCATGCCCTGCCTGCTTATTTCGCACTACTGGAAGCCCTGACCCCAACGTTGTTCTAAGATTTACCATATGCGAAGACATATAGGATGGGTAAAAATTATTTGACTCTAAAATTTCAATTAGTTTTTTGCCGTATCTTTTGCCTTATCATATGTATAACTCTTTTTATCGCAAATTGTTTTCATCGTACTTTCAAATGCTTTCCCTGCTTCTAATATAGCATTTTTATTATCACCTTTTCTTCTATACTCAAATGCTTTTCTGAACTCCTCCTCTGCTCCGTCAAAGCCTTCTTCATACAGTACTTAAAGCAGCATAATTACTTCACCGTTTACAAACTCATAGCCAAGATTATGCTGTTTGAAACGGTAGTTGAGTTCTTCTATGGCTTAAAAATAAATTTTGTAAACCTCTAATCAATAAATCCTCTCGAAGATTTAGAAGCGGAATGAATTGTATAATCCTTATTTCTAGCCATTTTTTCACCACGTTCAAGAATCTCTCTCCTAATCTGATCATAATTGTAATTCTTTGAGGGACGTATCCTAATTTGTATTGCTGTGCCTTCAATAAAAGTATCATATCGCGTGTTCTTAATATTTCCATTCTTTTTGGTCATTCTAATTGCAGAATCACCACTTGCAATAATAAAACTTGCTTCAAGTTCTATGCACATTTGGCTTACCATATATAATCCATAGCCAGAATTTTCCCAATCGCCTGTTCCTATACTTCTTCTTGAACTAGAAAAAGTTCCAGAAACACCTGGCTCTAAAGCCAATTGTAATGCTTCATAATCATTTTTATACAGAGAGCAAAACTCATAACTATCTTTTAAGCTATTACTTATTCCAATGCCCTCGTCTAATATTGCTAATTCAACCAAATCAAAACTAGGCCAATATTGAGCACAATACCAAATTGTTTTTGATTTACTATGCTCTGGTATGTTTCTTAATAATTCCCTAACAATAAACGTCATCCATTTCTGGAATTCTTTATTGTCACGACACAAAACTGATGCCATAGCTTTTGCTCTTTTTTCCAAAGTCTCTTGAATATAATCAAGATTTTCTTGACTCTCTGAATACAAGTCAGCAATATTCAATTTAGTTATACAGCTATAATTAGAATTTCCTCTAGTCGCTTCAACACTTTCCCCAAAAGTTAATCCACATGCATTATAAAATTTCATATGTCTTGCATAATCATTATTACAGTTAAATGCAACAAACTGATGATTTTGATTCTTTTCACGTTTATGCCGTATGGCATTCGACACCATTAACATTGGAAATGGATCACAATTCTTTACTCTATCAAAATCAAATTCAAATACTTCATTTTCAGAAGTTGGCTCATACGAATTAAGCTCTGCACAAAAAGATAACGCTGTTTTGAAATTCAAATCAGGTACTTGAAACATTTAGATTCCTCCCAAATAAAATCGTGATATTTTAAATCATATAACTATAATTCATACTCTACTTTTTATCTTTTCCAAATATAATTTATACATATTTTGCTTCGCTTTATTTTCTATATTTCTCTCGGTTTCCTCTGTTGTTCAAAAGCAATCGTCTTTGTACTTCCACCAGTTCTTCTTATTAGTTCATCTGGTCCAATTACTTTTACAAGATTTGCGACTTGCTGTTCTTTCTGTTCCTGATTTCTAAAAAAAATAGTTGTATCCACATTGTCATTTAAAATCAACTCTTTAAGAATATCTTTATCTGTTACATCCAACGAGTGACCAAATATGTATAGATTATGTTTTTTCATTTTTTTTGTATTATTTTCATGTGCTGATTTTTGCCATTTCAGTGCTTTCTCCATATCATCTTCTCTAAGAGCACACTTTAGCATTTCCATGCAATTGTTTTCAGCATCATTATATATTTGAAAATCACTTTGAATCTCATCAACCCATTCTTTATACTTGCTCCCTGTTTCTTTACATATTCTTTGATAAAATTTTTTAAAAGCAATAAATTCTATATCCTTATCTTTTCTATCATTAGGCAAAAATTCATCTATACCCAAAACCATATTGTTATCTTCCATTTCATGAATAATGTCAGCTTTGCCATGTATATAATGTATGTAATTTTCTATATTTTCATCCTTAAAGTAAATCTGCTCATATGTATTGGTATAATTAAAACTAATTATATAACTTATTTTATCCTCGATACTTCCATCAACATATTCAAAAGGATATTTCATTATTTCCTCAATATTAGGTAAAATTTTATTACATTCTTGACTATTTACAAAATCAGATAAATATATCTCCAATGCTCGAATAAGTTTATTTAAATCAGTTCGTAATTTATCCCGTATGTGCCTATAGGTGCTAATTGCAAACATCTCTATTGCTCTTTTTACATATATGTTTTTATAAAAAATACTTGATGACTTATTCACCTTATCATCTAATTCATACTTAGACTCTTGTTCAAACATGTCAGAATCTAACAATTTAATAACCTTTTTAATTTCACCTTCAAAATCAATCCAGTTTTCTTTTTCATATAAATCATTATTTAAAAAATATTGTAACCAAAAATTTTCATCCATACATTCCCATACTTCGTGTTGTTTTACAGATCTCGAAACTCTTTTTTCCCAAAATTTAGAATTTGGAATGTATAAATTAGGACGTGATACTCCCTTTGTTATCTCTGCCCCTTGTTCATTCAAATAATCATAAAAATACAATTCATCAACAATCCACTCCAAAAAATCCCCATACTTCGTAGGCAACCCATGTGCCAGATCAAACCCATTCCCGATCACAAGTATATTCATAAATCACTTCTCCATAATCTCATATTTTCTACATCCAATCCCTCATCTCGACAAATTACATCTATAACCATTCTATAATCATCATATAAATTGGTCAACCTCTTCTTACAAACTCTTCATATTAAAAAGCATCTGGATTCACTTCCTCCAAATGCTTTCTCAAATCTGATCATATTTGCTACTATATTCTTCTTATTTAGCAATTATGGATAATAGCTATCCTATTCATATTGAGCTAAAATCTTTTCATATAATTCAATAATCCCCTCTTTCCCAACATATTCATAAGGATAATCTTCCTTAGACATATAATCAGTATGGCTTCCCCCAGAATATTCATCAAAATGATGGAACAAAATACTAAAAGCCTCATTGATAACTTCCTGTTCCATATCAAAGCGAATTGGCAGCCTGCCATAAATGCCACTATTTCCAGCATTAATAAATGGCTTGTATTCTTCTTTTACTTCTTTATTTAAATATTCATACCCATTATTATAGCCAATAAACTTTAAACAACATAAATAGTATTCATGCTGAAAAAACTCCCCTGTTGCCCTTTGGCGTTTTGTTTTTTCCAAAACATCCATTAAATCCTTATAATATTTCGATTTGTCAGCCAGATAGTTTTTATAATCTGACATTATAATATTATAATAATTCTTTTCATCTGAGAAGATGATGCTTTTATGAAATCTGGTCAGAACCATCATCACATCTTCTTTATCAAAAGGAATACGTTTTTTCGTTAATTTGAAATAAATATATTTTGCAGCCAATTTTATTCTGTTACTTATCGTCAGCAAAGAATAAATATATTTTTCATATTCTAATTCTTCCATATAACCACCTCTATTATGATTATATGCTTTTCATATGGACTCAAAAATATTTATTGTATTGATCTTTAAGCTGCATATACATATCCTCCATGTATTTTTGATGCTCTTCTAAACAAAAATACTCCGAAACTGCCTCCGCTAAGAATTCTGATATATTCGTACTGCCGTAGGCCTCTTTTCCAATAATACCTTCAATATCCAAATTTCCATATGTTCTGAATATGATGCCATGGCTTGTTTTAAATGATTGTAAATCAGCCGTATACTCTGAAAACCATTCTTCTGTGAGGTTGTGTTGAAATGTATCTTCTGCAAATGTAACAACATTTTCCACAAAATGGGCCAGTTCATGTACTATATAGCTTTTAAATGAATCGCATTTATGATAATTTTCCGTTTTACGCAGTTTCCGTTTCTTTTCTGCTTCTTCTGAACTTACATTCTTTACGTTAATTGCAATATAACCCAACTTGGTACATTCCTGATATTTTTTATACTTTAAATACATACAACACTTACAAGTATCTACATACTCTACATCTTCAAAACCCTCAAAATATTCAAATACTTTGGGGAACTCTTCATACATAATTTTAAATGCCTCCACCAGTTCAACCCAATACTCCAGCGGTAGTTTAGGCAAATCTGCTTCCTGTATTCCATAGGAATACAATTCTTCCTGATATTCTTTTACCTTTTTCTTATATTCTGTATTAGTCCTATACCACATCCTGTTAAATTCCTCCTAGCATCAACATTAAATGCTTTAGTAATATTGCCTGCATATGATAGCTATACTCCCTACTCCCCCATCACCTTCTGCATCTCCTGATACAGTAATTCCAGATTATTCCCATTATACCTAATGATCGGCATCCCTGAAACTCCATACTGATTCTGCACTTTATAATACATGGAATGAGACATACATTTGATCAGATAGACGATCGCATCCACATTGATATTGCTAATATTATCTGTATTCTCCGTCATAAAGACGCTGTTCGGGAACTTCTTTTTTAATTTCCCAAAATCATTATCCATATGCCCGACAAACAGATATTTCTTACTCTGTAATGCAGGAAGGTCATAGGATGGTCTCTGGAACATCTTCACTGTTTCCTCTTCTTTTTCCAGTGCCTCTATGTATTCTTCCTGACTTTTTATGATTCCCTTTAACTTTTCATTCTCAGCAGATACAGTTTCAAGTTCCCTGCTTGTTTCCCTCCTGTACTGCTGTACAGCAGCATCTGCATCTTTTCCCATATTCTTTACAAGCTCCATCAGGCGCTCATTTTCCTTTTGAAGATTCTGATACCGCAAATTCTGGGCAGATGCTTCCTTTTCCTTCTCCTCCAACTTTTTCTCATATTTCTCCTGCATCCTCTCATTAGAAAGCAGATCAAAAGAAAAATTCATATAATACTCTTCCAATAAGTCCTGATACATCTGGCATATAACATCGACCTCACACATCCCTCTGATATTATCCATATCTCTTTCGGGATCTTCTGTCTTTGTGCCTAAAATACCAGCTTTTGTGATCTCAGAACACTTTTCCTCTAACCAGCAACCAATTACGCAGGATCTGTAATAGTCTTCCATGATTCCCATCACATCAGGTTTATACTTCATTTTTCCATTACTATCATACAGCACCTGTTCCCTCCAGTGAAATGATAAATGATGCCGTCTGAACATATATACAGTCCGTAAGTAGTGTTCCTCAACATTAGCATCCTTACTGAAAAAACTTTCGATCATAGATACCAGCCCGCTGGTATCTGTATCGTATGCTTCCGCCAGTTCGCTGATCCTCTTCCGAATGTACTTCCGATAAACGTCACTTTCAAGGAATGATTCACACCAGTCCATTTTTTCAGAAAGCAGTCCGTCATACATTTTATCTATTACATCTCCCGCAACAAATGGCGTTAAAGTCCTATCATATTCATCATCGCTGTGTTTAACTGGAAATGCGATCTGCGAAACGGGTAGCATATACAGAATCGCAAATACTAAAAACTGCTCTTCGGCAAGAGGATACGAATGCAGTATGCCAAAATACTTCGTAGTCATTTTTTGAACAGTACGCTCCAAACTCCTCACTTTCTCCTTGCCCATCTGCTCCCTGATATGATCTACAGACATCTTTTCTACAATACTTCTGGCATTTATATTATATCTTTTCTCAAATATGGAAATATACTGATCTGCAAGTTCCTTGTTTACTATGATCTCATCCGCAAGAAGATGTATCATGTCTATGTACATGTTTTCATATGGCCCAAATAGAATCTTCCTGTCTGTCCTTAATCTTTCTGCCAGCTTCCTGTTATCCTTGAAACCTGCAGATTCATATAATTCCTGAAGACACTCCAGATTATGCCTGAACTGATACTCTGTGATCATCTGTATCGTAAATGCCTTCTTCATATACTCTTTTCTTTCTTTTTCTGATTCAATCCTTCCTGTTGACATTTCAAATGCCAGATCCACTACTTCTTCTGCTGTCATGATAATTTCCTCCTCGTCCAGTAATTCCCTATATGCAAAACTGGTACTAATTATTGCATAACAATAGCAGGCTGGCAACAGAAAACACAGGTCTCACTGTTTATGAAAGACTTTTCTATCCAAGAAATTCTTTTCTTATTTACTCATTTTATAAAAAATGTCCATTTTTAGACGTATTAAACTATATATGAGACAAGAAGAGGGGACTACCAGAAAAAACAGCCTCCCATTTAGGAAGACTGTCCTTCTAACAATATATAGATATTGCTTTCTCTTTGTTCCTTTATCAAATGATGCTGTTCCTCTTTCCGTTTAACCAGAATCAGCTTTCTATTTTCTAATGCCTGTACAGCTTTTGTTACTGTAGCATGGGATATGCCTGTTGCTTTCATAATGCTTTCCCTTGATGTCTGGATACTATCATCATCACCGCATCTGAATCTTAAATACAGATAAACAGCAGTCTCATTCTCATCCCACTGTAAATAAGTATCCAGTTCCTCTTCCGATAAATAGATATAATTCTTCACTTTCTTATCCATTATGCTGTATTTCAAGCCATCCTTTTTTATCAGTATTGCAGAATCCATGATCCTGTCTAATTTATTTGCACTGATATGCAGGCAGGATGTAATATCCTTCTTTCTGCTCTCACCATGGCGTAAAAGGTATAGATACAGCTTTAATTCACTTGGCTTCATAATGCCTAATGGCACTTTTAACCCATTATCATAAGCAGGGAATATGATACTTCCAAACTCTGTTTCCAGATTATCCAGTTCTTCCATATTCATTCCATAAATATGATGATAGAAATACCCAGCTTCCTCTGCCGTATCCCATGAATTCCAGTCATTCCCATTGATGGATTCTGTCACTGTTACAATATCCTTTATCTGTTCCAGACTGTACTGGCTTCTTTTAAAGAAAAGGACCATACACATGAGCTGGTAATAAGTATATCCTTCAATGAAACCTTTTAGCATAGACCTAATCCCTTCTGGAAGCAAAGTAATATCCAGCATAGGATACAAACTGGAAAGCCCCTCATCTGTAAGTGACTTATAACTTTTTTGCTGTAGAACTGCTTTTTTCTTTTGAATCAAAGGCTTTACAATTTTTTCATCTACAGATGCCGCATTATTTCTATTTGCTATCTTCACACCATACAGATTTTTATCCCAATTCCCATAATCATATCCAAACCTTTGAAATATGTCCTCAACAGTATAAGTCGGCACGCCATGCTCGCCTTCTATGATTCCAGCCTTAACAACAGTATCATATTTTGCACTCTTGATATTATAGAAAAATGGAAGCCTGTATACTCTGCCTGGGTCTTTGCAGTGCTGGTCTACATTGACATTATAGTCTGACATTACTTTCAGCCATTTAGCAAGCAGACCTTTATCTGTACATGTTTCTATCTTTATTAATAGATGAAAGCCATGTCCTGATGACACCTCAATAGGTAGGATTCCCCTGTCAAGGAACAGCTTCCTGATTTCCTTATATTCATCAAAGCTGTATGCATCAAGATCGATCGCTAGTAAGTTTGTAGTTGTGACATTCTCAGCACGTCCGATCATCTTATATCCTGTGGCACGCCTGAAGCATTCCCCTTTTACACAGTCAACCTTATAGATATTATAGAAAAGATTATATACGGCATCTCTATGAAATAAACACTTAAGTATGAATTTCCTGAAAAGGCAATACCCTGTATCATCAAATGATCTGATGATATGCTCACGGTTTCCCACTCTTCTCTTTGTCTTTTTATGATCTATCAATGCCCTGATGCAGACACATTCATTATCAGGATCATAACCATAAAACATCCTGTCTTCTCCTTCAAGAGAATATCCATATTTATCCCATGAATACAGCTCTGGCATTGTATCCCTGTTCTCCAGTGTATACATTGATTTTAGAAGATTCCAACACCTTAAGATATCCTGCTCAACCATATCATTTGACACTGCTGTTTCTTCCACCCGCTCAAAATTTTCTATATGATTTTTCTTCAGATCAAGTTGTTTCATTTGCAGGCTCCTTCCTTGCAGGCATAAAAAATGCCCCATCATGAATATAGGAGCAATCATTCTATCTATGTAAATACTGCCTATCATGCAGTAGATCTGTTGTATTTCTGCTTTTTTACGTTATAATGATACAGAAATCAAGTGTGTAGGTGAATGATCGCACACTGTATTTTACAGGCAGATGTTACCGCCATCTGCCTTTTTCTATTATATTGTTACTCATTATACAGGCATATTTTACGAATACAATAGATTTTATGTACGATCAAAAGTTTCAACGAAAAAAGCACTGGAAACTCATGCTCCAATGCCCATAATAACTTTGTCATTGCCAGACCCATATAGAAATATGACCTAACGGTAAGCTGTGTACTCCTCTGGTATCTCTCCATACAGGAGTTTTTCCTTTCCATCTTCAACATTTTTGAAACTTTCCCAAAGCCCCATTTCAGCAAAAGCGGAATTATCTGCAACAACATGTCCATCCTCTGTACTGAACATGACTGATTCACCATATCTCTCATAATAAAGGAACTCATCTGTCGCAAGATACAGTTTACATGCACCGATAGCTGCACTGTAACAATACTCTGCTATCTTCCCCGCCAGATTCAAGAGCAGTCTTCTCTGTATATTGGCCAGCAAGTGCCTTTACCTCAGGATCAAGATATATCACTTCTGTATCTTTGTCATTACGTACAATAGATGCAAATGTCTGTTCTGCACAATCTATATTGGTCAGCTTATGCCCTGAAAAGGTCACAACTTTGGATTCAAAATCTGTTTCCTTCCCATCTACTATCTTTTTGACCGCAATGTCATAGAATTCAGGCTCATCGATCCCATCATAAACAGACCTTTGTGTAGAAAGACTGCCGTACATTATGAAATGCATAGTCTCATTTTCTTCGCCAGCCTCTTTGAGGATAAACTCCATTAATCTCCTCTTCATATCATTTTCTCCCTCCTTAACTCCAGTTTCTTCCTTATCCTTTCGCCATAAACTTTTGTACAGTTTCCCATACTGTTTATATATCAATTCTATAAGGAGGGAGAAAAAATATAACACTCATGATCATAGGATCCTGTTTATAAGTATCCTATAAGTTTATCTGAGTCTTTTGTAACAAAATGTCAAATAACTATAATCCTGCATATCGGCTGTCTCACACCCTCACATACTCAACCTCCATCTGCAGGATCTCTCCGCAGTACTCCTTCCCCTGTATATCTGAATCCTTATAACTGTTCGTCACCACTTCACAGCATACCATCTCCCCTGTCTTTACGGAAGTGTATACCACATCCACGGCGCTGATCAGTCCTGCTTTCCACAGATCCATATAGTGATCATACTGGTCGTAGTCGCCTTCCTTCTTCATCTGCTCCAGTGCCTCTTCCATCTGGTCCCTTGTCTGCCATTCTGCCTGTACTGTATCAATCTCCTTCTTATCCAGACTGCATATGATCTCTGCCACTTTGCAGTTATGCTCCGCTGCATGGGCATTCTGGCATCTGCTTATCCCATACTTTTTCTCAATGAATTCTTTCCCCTTCTTGGTCAGCGCATAGCTCACGTTGCTCTTCGGGCTCTTATTATATCTGGATGGATATGTCACTTTCTCGATCAGCCTGTCTTTCTCCATATTCTTAAGTCTGCTTGCCGATATATCTATCTTTGCGGCATCTTCCTGCCTGACATTCCCTGCTATGGACAGCACTTTGAAAAACCTCTCATCCTTCGGATACCAATGCTTGATATGTTCTTTCATCTACTCTTCACCTCCTTGATCATACGGATTTTATCTATATAAAAAAGCAGGGACATCTAAAAAAGACATCCCCACCCAAAATTACTTTTGCTCTTCATCTGTCTGCAACAGATGAACCCTGTATATCATCTTTCCTGTTTACCACTTTTCCTATATATGTGCTTCCCTCGTAACACTACCCTGTAAACAAGGCATCCTGATGTCAACTAAGTTGGCGATAGGCAGGTCTGCAAGATACTTTGTATCCTGTACCCTGTATGGAACTGTCGAAACATCTCCTTTTTAACGTTGCTAAACAGCACCCTGATATATTTATAAGAAGTATAGATTATGGATGAATGCCTTATGGCAAGGCTCCTTTTCAAACAATCACGAATGATTTCCTTTTCTCTATACATTGTCATTATAAAAAACGGATTCCAATAAATAACCTAACTATCAGATAGGGTACTGTACCAGAACATTCCTATCTGGTTCCCTGATTATTTTGTCCAGACAACTTTCTACAATATATAGACCATAACTATTTTGGCGGATAGCAGGTTTTAAGAGATACATAATGTAACCCGCTGGTATCATACCAGCACAGGCATGCCTATGCCTGAAACCCATGGGACTGGCAGACATCAATTGTAAGGTGTCTGCTTTTTTGTCCACATTTATCCCGAAAGGAGAAACACATGAACAAAGAAGCAATGAAACAACAGATCTTAGAGGCACTTTCTAAGAGATTAGAGGACGGCTTCTACATTACCATCCAGAAGGTCTTTAAACCCAACAGGGAACTGGAAGGCCTGCTGATCATGGCTGAGGACGAGATCATCAGCCCTACCATATATTTAGAGCCATTTTATGAGGTTTTAAATAGCGGCAAGTCTGTTGAATATGTTGTAAACAGGATCTTACAGGCATACGATTCTGCCAGATCTGAAACAGTGCATTTCGACATAGAATCCCTGTATGATTTCGATCATGCCAAAGACAGGCTGTATGTCCAACTGGTCAACAGGCATCTCAACAAAACCCTGTTGCAGAATGCACCCCACTCCATGTTTCTTGATGATTTTGCCATCATAGTCCGCTGCACAGTGGAAGCATCAGAAGATGGTGATGCAAGTTTTCTGGTCCACAACAAACATCTGGATATCTGGCAGACAGACGCAGAGACTATCCTGTCCGATGCCATACGCAATACCCGCAGGATGCTCGGCGTAGAACTGATGAGCATGGGGGAATTCTTCCAAAAGATGGTCCCTGAGATCCCATCGGAGCCTTCCCCGCTCTGGATCCTGACGAACAGGAAGAAACTGGCAGGTGCATCTACCGCATTATTTGATGATATACTTAAAGATTTTGCCGCGGAACATGGCAATTTCTATGTCATCTTCTCTTCCATACATGAACTTCTATTGATACCGACACCTGATGATTCCAACATTGATGAGATCACAAAGATGAACCAGCAGGTGAACGAGGAACAATTAGATGTGGAAGAGGTCTTAGGCACCAAAGCCTACTATTACAGTAAAGACAGGGGATTTGTCCTATAGGGCGGAATCAGCATACAGAGACTTTATCAAAAAACATAAGAAAGGATAAACACACTCTAAGGTGTGCAGGTATGAAGTATGAACCAGATCACATTGACAGGAAGGCTCACAGAAGATCCAAACATCAATTACACTACAGGCGCTGAACCTGTGGCACACGCAGTATTCAATTTTGCTGTACCAGATATGTCCATGAAAAGAGACGGGCAGGGAAACTATCCCACAGACTTTTTCAGATGTACCTGCTGGAACAAGCTGGCAGAGATCGTAGAAAAGCACTGCTTTAAGGGTACAAAGCTCCTCCTCATCGGAAAACTCAAAAATAATAATTATGAGAAGGATGGGCGGAAGGTCTATTCCAATGAGATCGTAATTGATTCACTGGAATTTCTTGAAGCACGGGCAGCAAAAACGCAGGATCCACAGATGCAGGAAACAACTGCATCGGGACCAAAAGCAGAAACGGAGCCTGCGCCAACGGCAGTGCCAACAAATGCTGTAAATTAGATGCTGTTTTTCTGGAAAAAGCCATCAGCAGATTAGAAGATAAACGGCTATCCTATCTGTCTGCTCTGCAGGCAGAATCTGAGAATACCACTCTCAGGCTTCTATATGCTGACTCTGCATCTGTCATACAGGACTGCATGGATATGATCCACGAATCTGCCCTTGCATGTGGCATCTTTGTGGGCTGATATGCAGTCCTGGTGGACAGGTAAATCTTTACAAACATAAAATTTCATTTTGCAAAGGAGAAACCACTATGATCAGAACAACACTGAACTGGACAGTAAAGAATTTAAAGAGTATGTATGACGGGAAGCATACGCTTCAGATGGACCACGTGATCCAACGGCAAAGTGGCCAGTGGGACGGGGATCGGCTGAAAAAAAGCCTGCTGATCCACAGTATACTCGCCAACTACCCTGTCCCGCCTGTCTACTGCCTGAAAGAAGCCATTTCTGAAAAGGATTATTCCTATTCGATCCTTGACGGAAAACAGCGGTTAACCACTATCTTCGATTTTATTGACGGCAGGTATCCCCTTGATACAGAGACGCCTTCTGTCACCATTGATGATACTGTTTATGAATTAGGCGGTAAATACTTTACAGACCTCGACACCGAATGCCAGCAGGAGCTTCTCCGCTTCAAATTTACCATCTATGGGTTTGAAGATGCGGATGATGACCTGATAGAAGAGATCTTCTTCCGTCTGAACAACAGCACACCGTTATCCAAACCCCAGAAAGCCATGCCTTTATGCGGTGTTGAAAACGCAAAGTTCATCAAGTCGATCCTTTCTGACAGGTTCTTCTCAGAAATCTGCCAGTTCTCCGCTTTGCAGAGAAGGAAATCCGATGATATGTGTACCTTACTGCAGGCTATGATGCTTCTCGACAACAGATATGAAGGTTATGAATTTTCTTCCATTTCTGCGGATGAGATCATGCGGTACGCTGCCTCCATCAAAAACAATTACTCGGAGGAACAGAGAAACAGGCTCTATGACATCATCGACTACCTTGAGAAAGTTTTTCCTGAAAAGGACAAGATGCTCAAGAAGATCAATATCCCAATCGTCATGCTCGCTGCTGACACTGCCATGGGAGATGCTTATGATCCCGTCAAGAACTTCTACCGTGTAGGCCCCATGTATTTCAGACATTGGTTCATCTGTTTCTTTGAAGAGTGCTATGAAGAGTACAAGCAGTACTGTTCTTCTGGAAGCATCAAGAAAGAGAAGACCTTAAAAAGAATTGAGATCATGGAAGCCTCCCTCATTGAGTACTTTGAGCTGGAAGATACAGATACGGACGAACAGCCCAACCAGGATGTGACACAATCAGATGACAGCACTCCTTTAACGGATGCTAATGCAGCAGAAAACGGTCTTTCTGTTGAAAATGAAACAGAAGATACAGACTCTCAGGAAATATCTGAGCATGCTTCTGTTGCTGAGGATACTGATCTTTATACTGCATCTGAACGGACAGAGACTATCGAGGAAACAAAATCCTCTGAAGAAACTGCATGATAACATTTCAGGGATGCCACTTCTATGCAGCATCCCTTTTTAAGAAAGGATATGGACTATGACAAAAGAGATCATTGCATTGAACAATCTATATATACGGACAAAAAGAGAACTCTCAGAAATAGAGGCAGGCAATTCTGACTCTGAGTTTGAACAATTGAATCCAACCTTACAGTCCATCAGGGAATATCTTAATGGATTATTAACCGTTATCCCAAAAGATATTTCCATCTATTTCGATGACAGACTCCAGATTAGACTCGAAAAGACCTTCTTCTATGATACTGATGACACCAAAAATAATAAGATGCCTATTGTTCTATTAGAAGACAAATATGCTTTCCATGAACATTCTGTCTTAAGCAGAGCATATGAAGGTCTGTACTTTGGATATGGCGATGAGATAACAACTTTTATCCAGACAGATACTCTGGAATATCTGATCGTCAACTGGAAAGAGATCAAGGATCTTGTTATCCAAAGCATAACAAAAGAGTTAAAGGATATGATAAATGGGCAGATCGACATACTGCATCATAAAATTCAATTCCTTGAAATCTTAGAAGATTGGAGGGTATAAAGCCATGCGGATCAATTTTTATGATGCAAGAATTTCTGACGGTGACAGGACGATCCTCGTAAAAGAAAAAGGCATCAACTATGAATCTTTTCAGATGAACTGTCCCAAAAAGATATCCAGGATGCTACAAAAACTCCTGCATATGGGTGAACTGGCAGAAGAACACTGCTACATGATAGCACTTAACGCTTCCTGCAGGATCTTAGGTATATTCTTTCTTTCCAAGGGAACTGTAAATGAAAGCCTTGTCAGCCCAAGGGAAATATTCATACGGGCGGCACTCATTGGTGCTGTGCAGATCATACTCTGCCACAACCACCCTTCTGGGAATCCGATCCCCAGCGAGTGTGACATCAGACTGACAAAACGGCTGAAAGACGGCGGAGAATTACTGAACATCTGTCTGGCAGACCATATCATCATCGGACACGATTCTTATCTGAGTTTCAAAGAAGCAAAACTCTTATGAAGGGAGGATACAGATTGAAAAATCATGCTGATGCACTGATTTTTCAATCGGCAATTTGAGCCAGAGCCTCAAATATGCCTTGATCGCAGTCATGAAACGGAGTATTCCTTCGGAAAACTCCTGATTTCCGACGCGTGTCATCGCAGTAAACTGCTCTGACAAGGAGGAAATGATATGAAATGGTTTCAGGGGATCACAACATTAAAGGACCTGCGGAAGGAATATCGGCGGCTTGTTGTAAAGTACCATCCTGATAACGGTGGTCAGGAAGATACGATCAAAGAGATCAATGCCGAATATGACCACCTGTTCAAGAAACTAAAATATGACTATGAACATGAAGATACATACAGCAAAGCCACGGATAAGCAGAAACAACAGTACGACTGGCAAAAAGACGCCCAGATCAGGGAGGCGATCATGCAGCTTTCCAAATTTAAAGACATTACCGTTGAAGTTATCGGTGTCTGGATATGGGTGTCAGACTGCTACCAATACAGAAAAGAACTGAAAGCACTCGGCTTCCGCTGGGCAAGCCAGAAACAGATGTGGTATAAGCATTTCGATGACTTCCACAAATTCAGTTCTAAGCCTGCCTCCATGTCCTATATACGGGCAAAGTACGGCTCCGTGGAGATCAAGTTTAAGGAAAGACAGGAAACGGAAACAGAGAAACTAACCAGAGCATAAAAGAAGGGAGAAATATATGATCGATCTAAAAACAGCTAACCCACAGGAGATCGCATCCTACTTTTCCAACGAAGTAAATCATTTCTGCTTCAACCCTAAAGTAACTGCGGAAGAACTGAAAAGTTCACGCCTTATGAAAGATTTAGACCTTTGCTGGATAAGGATCTTATCAGACCCCGCCTACAGGACAGACCTGCGGAATGAAAAATCCGCATTGACAGGCAGACGGCTTGCTGAAATTCCTTTTATTGCAAAAAAGCTAACACTGACAGGCAGCCCTAAGATGGAAGAAGTCGCAAAAATAATGGCAATGGACCACAGGACTCTGCAACAGACATTTTCAGGGCTTGTGTTCTACCACTTTATGATCACCTGCAATAAAAGGGAAACCCAGACACTCCTCAAAGTCATGGGGGATTCTTTTTATAGGCTGCCACTGATCTGAAAACAGGAGGACAAATTTTATGGATATAAATTTAAGCGAAGCAAGGGAACATGTAGAGTTCTACTTTAAAGAGAACCTTCCCCAATATACAGTATTGGAGATCAGGAGAAAATCCAGCCACCCTGATGACAGCCATCTGTGGGTGGTTTCGGCAAAAAAAGAGGATGGTACATATGCGATATGGACTTCTTGGAATGAATCAACACTATCCCTCAACCACGGGCATTATAACATTAAGTCTCTGGAGGATTGTGAAAAGGTGATAAAAGAATACGTAGATGACACAAGCTATTTTGCGGTATATAGGTATAGTCAAGAGGCAAAGTTCCAGATGTTCATTGCTGACAGTGAGGAGCAGGCAAAGCAGTTCTGCGAAAGCAATGGCTGGGAATGGAAAGATGAAAGTGATTTCCTGTGGAACTTGGACTATCGGGAATTATAAAAAAATGTGAAAGAGAGGACTATATATGAGATGGGATCTATCTGATGTCGGCTTGCCAAACTGTGTCCCTGAATATTTCAGGGAACAGTTTGAAAGAGAAGAACATGAAGCCCAGCTTTACTGGGAACGGATGGAACATTATAATACCAACAAACGTAAAATGGAAAAGGCATATGAAGCAGGTCTTCCCGTTTTACTCTATGGAGGTTATGATGACTGCCAATCCTGCAAAGATGCGGACCACGATACACAGACCTGTGACGATGACGATATCTGTTCAGTGATCTGCCACAACCCTGACTGCCTGGAACATAAGATCCAGGAGGAAAAATGAAGCAGTTTTACTATCTTCTATATCTCCATGAGACTATCCTGAGATAACTTGTAATCATGATGATTTGATAGTATACTGAATATACTAATACAAAGCATCTAAACATCATTCCAACCAAAAGGAGATGATTTTATGAGATTAACACGTGAGCAAATGGCAATACAATATCCAGACCAGTGGCTTGGATTAAAAGATCCAGTTTACCTAAATAATGACGGCATAACATTATTATCTGCTGAGATTGTATATACTGATAAATCATGTGACGAACTTCTTGAAATGCAGATTGACGGCAGAGACGGCATAACTGGCTGGTACACAACAGATAACAGCTTACAGTTGGGAATGGCAGGTGTTGTTTGATGCAGATTAATATAGCATTAGATCAATCAGCCAGAAGACCTATCGCCAGATTAGATTGGTTTTCTGGCTGCCGTGCCTTAATCGACACTGGTGCATTATTCCCCGTATGGACTAAAAGTGAGTCTCTGCTCAGAAAGTTAGGTGGCCGACTGGAAACGAGCAATGTTTCTTTCAGCGGATTTGGTGGTAAAACAAACGGGCAGCTATATAGAATAAATTTCCATCTGAATGGATTATTGTATATAGATATGCCTGTTGTGGTCAAACCTATGAACGATCTAAACTGCCATATAATATTATCTGCTACAATGTTTGAAAATATGGTCTATACAATAGACACTATTAACAAACACTTGAGCATAGACACCAAAGATAACCAGATCGTGCGGATATTAAGGATATCCGATGAATATAGTAAACTTTCTGTGTATCTCGCAGGAACATACGAAACTGTACACGAATATCTGGATACTATCTAAATTACTACAACACACCACTGCCCCTCCTCCGAGGGGCTTTTATTCTGCCTGTCTTTATTTCCCCTGATAGTATTTTCTAACATATCCCTCTATCTGTCCGCCAGATTATCAATCCATTTCTTTTATCTATGATGTAAGGTAAGCCTTTCAAGTGCTTACAGACAGATAAAAAGG
>ERZ777305.622-NODE-622-length-56641-cov-36.856784_pt1 | contig 56641 bp, 23 predicted proteins | sample MGYA00374965_ERZ777305 | MGnify/ENA primary metagenome ERZ777305 (study PRJEB29328, sample SAMD00013331) | mouse gut metagenome | study: EMG produced TPA metagenomics assembly of the Metagenome analysis of fecal microbiota from mouse which was promoted...
GCAGGGAAAACAGAAAGAAACTCATAGATGAATATCTAAAGGCACTATTAGAACGCCCAACACAGATTGACTACTGCTCGGTTATCACCCAAAATGTCCACTCAGCACTTTTGATATACAATCCATCACCCAAAATGTCCAACCTGCCACTTTTTACATTGACCCGACTCAACCGGAACGGGCGCATTTTCGAGGGATAAAGATTATATGCGCCAATATTATGACAACTCGTCCGACAATTGGCAAGTGTACGAAAAAATCCGACATACCGCCGACACTTTGCCACACAAAACCCACCTTAATCACCAAAAAGAGACATCACAACCAAATACAGCGACATTTAACTCGTATTAACATTATTTATATTGCACTCCGCTTGCATTTTACATACTTTTGCGAATCACCAGTTATCGCAACTTTTGCTTAACATCTTTTTTCCTTAAATACAAGCAATTATGAATAAGAGTGCGTTCATTATGCCGCTAACGGCAGCCGCGATGCTTGTCGCATCGCAGTTTACCGCCAATGCCACAGATTTCGGAAAAGTTTACGGAATCCCCGGCGGAATAACAGTTGCAAATGCAGCAGATGCATCCATCATTCATTGCAAACAGGAAGATTTGAGACCGCCCGTATCTTTCGCCCAAAACTCTGCAAAACGGGGTCAAGCGAATGCAGAAGCCAACACGGCAGCCCCGGCCAACGTAACCTACAATGATTTCGGCAATAAGGTCACACTGAAATGGAACGCCGTAAACGATGCTTCTGAGTACAAGATTTACGAAGCAGGAGCCACCACATCGGGTGCCGAACTGCTCGGCACAGCCACAACAACCTCATTCGACATCATCCGTGACACAGATTCAGGCAGCGACGCAATAACACTGTTCGGTGTAACCGCTGTGACAAACGGGCAGGAGAGCCAGATTTCAGCATCGCCGGTGCTCACCGTAGGCCCCGTGGCACCCCTCCCATGGGCCGAGAGCTTCCGCAACGGGTCTACCGATAAATTTTTCTGGACTGAACGCACCTCCGACCAACAATGGGGACTTCTAACCGATGCCTCAGGACTTACATCGGTCGACGGTGACAACGGCTTGTTTGCCTTCCGTGCAAACAACCAGGGCGACTACATCAATCTCCACACTGGAAAAATCTCCCTGACAGGTTCGCCCTACCTCGTATTCACACGCTACTATCGCCCGACTCAAAACATATCACTGACAGTAGTTGCCTCATTCCCCGACGGCACATCAGCCCAAGTGTTTCAAAACATAAACAACGGCACCGCCGCAGCCTACTGGAAAGCGGAAATCGTTGACCTCACGGCTTATAAACAGCACCGCTACTGCACTCTTTCATTTAACTTCATCTCCAACGAAGATTTCGGAACAGACGGAGCATTGGTGGCACTTGACGCCATCCAGGTAATCGACAACAAAAAAAACGATGTTGCGGCCGAGCTGACCCTCCCAACACAAGTGCTCAAAGGCCAGACCATCTCAGGCCACCTCAAAATCATCAACAATTCACTACACACAACCCCCGACATCAACGTCAACGTTGCAGCCAACGGCAAAACGATAATAAGCGGAAAACTGCAGAACACCCTCGGCCCCCTCGCCACAGGAATGCTCCCCATTGAGATTCCCACCAGTGCTCTGATGCAGGACTCCGACATCGAAATCACTGCGGAGCTGACGATTGACGGCGACGAGCGCCCCGGCAACAACAACGCAACCCATAACGTAACCCTCGGACAGACATGGCGCGGCCCGGTTGAATCCCTCAGAGCCTTCCGCTCCACAAGCAACCAGATTTCGTTAGAGTGGGAAGCTCCCACCGGAAACCGAAAGACTGTCACCGACGGCTTCGAAAACTACACCCCCTGGGCCACAGAATTCGGCGAATGGAAAACCGTCGACAATGACCTTGCCTTCCACGGCGGAGTCTACGCTGTCAGCGACTACCCCGGCCAGAACACACAGTTCGCATTCAAAGTCATGACACCCGAAGAGATTGGCGAACCCAACGATGCCAAGACCGGCCGCTCATATCTCGGAGCGCCCTTCGGCGTGCTTGACGACCCCGACGAAGGCGCCACATACGCCGCCTCCGACGCATGGCTGATCTCGCCGGAACTTTCGGGAGAAGCCCACACCGGATCATTCCACGCCGCAAGCACCATGGCCTACAATGACTGGTGGGAGAAGTTCGACGAAACAGATGAGTCATTCTATATAATGTATTCAACCACCGGAAACGCTCCCGCCGACTTCAAAGGATACTGCTATGCAGGCTCAATTTCAAACAAAGTGATAGTTGACAGCCATTACTACACCAAAATCGAGTTTGCCATCCCAGAAGGAGCCAGATACTTCGCCATCCATCATACCACACCCGGAGGGGAAGGTTGCATGCTACGACTCGACGACTTCTCATTCATCGCCGGCGGCACCCCTTTGAGCTATAACGTGTATGCCGACGGCACCCTTCTTACAACCACAGAGGAACCCGGCTGCTTCGACGCAGAACCCTCTGCCGTTACCTACGCCGTTACCGCCGTTTATGCAGATGGCGCTGAATCAACACCTGTTGAAATCGAGTCCGCACAGGCTTCGATTGACCTCTGCGAGTCCGACACCGCTGTCTCCGGCTTCGATGTCTACAACCTTTTGGGCACAGCGGTGCTTCGCGGAGTCACCTCGGTCGAAAATGCCGGTCTCCCCCCAGGCATATATATCGCCAACGGACGGAAATTCGTAATCAAATAACCCAACCACCCACATGAAAGCAAAACATATTCTCGCTGCCCTCGGTGCAGCAGCAACAATGGCATCATACGCCGCTCCCGTCACTCCGGAGAAGGCCCTGGAAATAGTCAACGCCCCATCGTCGCAGAAAATGCTGCGCGCAATGGGAGGTTCTCCATCGTTTAGAATCGCCGAAAAACGGCTCACACCGGCAGGCAATGCAACAGCGTGCTACCTGATGACACGCAACAGCATGCCGGGCTACGTGATTGTCGCCGGCGATGACGCGCTCGGCACCGAAGTGCTCGGCTACAGCAATAACGGCACTCCCGACGAAATGCCCGACAACATGCGTGCATGGCTCGACCAGGCCGGACGCGCAATCGATTATCTCAACTCTCATCCCGGTGCAACCCCCATAAAAGTGCAGGCCAAATCTCCGGGCGCATCAGTAGAACCCCTGCTTGGCAACATCCACTGGGGCCAGCAGCCATACTACAACCGCAAAGCCCCCTCATCCTCCTATCCTATCGGCTGCGTGGCCACAGCCGTAGGCCAGGTAATGTATTCACACCAATGGCCGGCAAGCGGCACCGGCTCACACAGCTACACCACAACCACCCATAAACTCCAGATCTCTCAGGATTTCTCAAAAACAACATACCGGTGGGACAAAATGGCCGAAACGCTCGACAACACATCATCGGAAGAAACAATCGATGCCGTGGCCACGATGCTCTACGACTTCGCCGTTTCGGTCGAAATGGACTTCCAGGTTGGCGGTTCAGGAGCATACTCCGAAAAGATTGCCGGAGCGCTTGCAAACCATTTCGGCTACTCAAAGCAGATTCATTGCTGCAAGCGCGACGCCTACACCGGAGAACAGTGGATTGAAATGCTCCACAACGAGCTTGACAACGGCTTCCCGGTGGTTTACGGAGGAGCGACATCCGGCATGGGGATGGGCCATTCATTCGTTTGCGACGGATATAACGAAGATGGCTTCTATCACATAAACTGGGGCTGGAACGGAAACGGAAACGGCTACTTCGCCATCAACGCTCTTGCCTACGACTATATCGACATGACAACCGGCCAGAGCATGAAAGACGGCTTCAACTACCACCAGGACATGATTGTGGGGATGAGACCCGACCGCGACGCTTCAACACAGTGGCGCGACTATGAATTTTTCACCGAAGAGCTCATGGCAGTCGATAAAGCCGGCCAACCCACCGATTTCCTCCCCCTCACGGTGGCCTGCGGAAGCACACTCCCGATTTACCTTTATGAAGCCTACAACATCTCCAACCGCATAACCCCGGTAAGAGAATTCGGACTGCGCCTGATTGATGCCGGCGGCACACAGATAGACTCATTCGGCGAGAAAAACCCGGGGGAACTGCGTTTCGGCCCGGTACTCGACGACCCGGTAACCGTCACCATACCAGCCAACCTGCCCGACGGCACCTACACCATCGAACCCTACTTCCTGATTGAGGGTGAAGACGAAACACGAAAGTTCACAACATCTATCGGCGCGGTTTCGACACTCAAGGTTGAAGTAAACGCAGGTGAGGCCACAATCACCCCCCAGGGGCACTATTCACTCCGGGTCGACAACCTCAAATGGACTCCAGAGCAGCTCAACAGCGGGGTAAGCACCACCTTCAGCCTAACAATCACCAACGAAGGGGAAATGTATGACGGATGCCTATACTTCCAGCTCAAAGTCAAGGGCGACAAAGTGATGAGCCATTGGTATACCTCCCCCCACGTTGATGTCACAATCCCTGCCGGAGCCACACAAACCATCGAGTTCACACAGCAACTTGACTGCTACCGCAGTAATGCCTACGAAATCACATTCTTCAACCGCGACGAAAAGCCATTTTTCACCCTTGAAGGCCTTTCAATCGAAGGCCGCGACCCGGATCCCGAGCTTGCCCTCACCAAGAAAATCAAATTCATCCCAAAAGACTGGCAGGTGCCCGCAAACTGCATGATTCTTGAAGCGGAAGTAATCAACAACGGAGGGCTCTATGAAGGGAAAATGTTCTGGGTAATGGTTGAGCCGTACACCCTTATGACCAGCGACTATTACGAAGGCACTGACCACGATGTGGTAATCCCCGGCAACGGCACAGTGAAAACCATCCACGTGATGGGCACATTCGACAGCGCCAGCTCATGGAGCATGTCGAATGAGTTCGTGGCCGTATTCAACCACTACGCCACAAACTGCAAGCAGGCCGGCTCAATCGGCCCGCAGGAATACAACCTTCTTGAAACCACCTGGGGCCCGAAAAACGACAATGTGAGGTGGGATCCCGCATGGGATATAGAGAATGCCGACCGAGGCCCAAGCTCGGCCATAAGCCCTATCCCAGCAACTGCCACAGAGGCCAATATCGGCATCACCTGTGCCATGGGGATTGTCACCGCCACCCTTCCCCCCGACGCCACGCTTAAAGCGCTCACAGTGTTCGACCCGCAGGGACGCCCTGTGGCTTTCGGCCAGGAAGGACTCACAGGCACTGTTACAGTTGACATCAACCACCTGGGCGCCGGCCCCTACTTCGTGGCCGTCTCAACCACCTGCGGCTCGGCGGCAGCATCGATAATGCGATAGAATCCACTCATCTCAACAAAAACATTTTATCAATCCACAGATGAACAAAACTCTCATCAAAATCTTCGGCGTTGCCGCATTGACAATAGCGGCGGCTACCACTGCCCGCGGGGAAATAGTAGAGAACTACCACTACGACTTCAAGAAGGAAATCGACCGTAACGACCCGGCATTCGCCGTGGCATCGGGCTGGGGGCATGTTGTCGACACCTACAACGCCACCGGCAGCGTAATCAAACAGAACTACTCGCAGAGCAGCTACTCGGGCCACAACGATTGCGGCAGGATAGACATCTCATCCCACCTGCTCGGCAACATTTACACCTGTAATGATATGATAGTCACGCCCAAAGTGTCGGGAGCAGTGTCGCTGTGGTGCAAGTCAAACCTCTACAACGCCAGCGGCTCTATCCGGTTCTACGCCCTGAAACTGCGTGCAGACGGCACATATGAGATTGGCGAAGAATACACCGGCCAGGCCAATTCCGACCTACCGTTCAGCAACAACAACGATTGGGTCGAGATTGCATTCCCCCCAATTGCCGAAGACGCCGAATACCCCCACATAGGCATTCATGGCAACAATGTGCGCATCAGCGATTTCAACGCCGCTAAAGCTGAGATTCCCAAGGTACACAAGCTCAGCATCAAGAGCGTGAGCGCCGACGGAAGTTATTCAGGCATCGTTTGTGATGAAAACAACATGGCCTCCATCACACTTAGCGTCTCCTTGCTGAACCTCGGCGATTTTTCCTACGACGGCACAGAAGAAAACCTCACAGTTTCAATCTCATTGCCAGGCGCCGCCTCACCACTCAAAACCTTTGATATAGGAGCGATTGATGAAGGCACATCGAAAACCCTCAAATGCGCGCTCGACCCTATCCCGTTCAGCGACCTCGGGCCGGTGGCAACATTCGTTGTCACAGACAACTTCACAGGCGCAACCGCCACATCCCCGGAAGTGAAAATCAAAGAGTATAAGGCTGTTATCAGTTTCCGCGAAGACAGCTACACTGACCTCAAAGACGATTATGTGCTCGACTTCGGGCGCGTAAACGCCACCTCAACACGCAACATGTATGTTCTTGCCACAAAAGGCACCGCCCCCGCCATCATCAACGGAATCAAGTGTCCGGAAGGTTTCTCTGCCAATTGGGAGCTTCCCAAGACCATACCCACCTCAGGCAAAACCGAAATCACCTTCACCTTCGACCCCCAAGGAATGCAGCCGGGAGTATATTCAGGTAACATCGAATTTACCGTCAGCAACGGAGACCTCACCGTGCTCCAAGTCAGGGCCGAAGTGCTCGATCCCGCGCTGATCTACATCCCCTTCACCGACAATAGCGCGATTCCCTCCGAAATTGTAAACGGCACAGGAAACAACGCATGGAAACTCAGCTATTCAGGATCCGGGTCAAACCGCAACAACTACCTCCAGCCGACATCATCGTGGAATGAGGCCGAACTCACGCTTCCGAAACTAACCTTCCCCGCCGATGCCAATCTGACAATCGATGCTAAAAGAACCGGCTCCAGCGCAAAAATCAAGTTTGCCTACTCGCCAGACCGCACAGCCTGGACCGAACTTCCCGACGCCACTTTGACCGCCTCCTCCACACCCGCGCTTACATCCGATTTCCAGACCTTTGAAATAAAAGGGGTTCCAGCTGGAGACTACTTCCTGAAAATCACCGGCTCGGATGTATATATCGATAATATCTACGGCCTCCCCTACGCAAAAGTTGCCCACGACATGAGCATCACAGCCACAATCCCTCCCACTGCCATGGTCAACAACCTCTTCACAGCCAAAGCAACCCTCAAAAATTTCAACATGACCGATGAGGATGCCGAAGGTTATAAACTTGTCCTCACCGTCAACGGTGAAGAGCATGAAGCCAACGAAACTGTCACAGTGCCCGGAAAGCAGGGAACTGCCGAGCTCTCCATATCATTCACACCCCACGCCGCAGGGGAGGTGAACACCAGCATCGAGGTGCGTTTCGCCGACGGCGAAACCATGGCTACCCCTGAAACCACAGTCACAGTGGTCAAAGAGCGCATTGACGCACGCCACACCATCGCCCCCGCAGCAAGCCAGCATGGAAGCCAATATGTGCTTCCGTTATCAGTGGCAACCAAAGTGTTAAGCGAGCAAATCTATCCCGCTTCCTACATCAACCTCCCCGCCGGAACCGTTATCAACGGAATCTCTTTCAGCGGATACACCACAATGGCATATTCCGCTCACATTGAGGCTTGGGTGGCTCTGACCGACAAAACCCGGCAGAATGCCGACCAAACACCCGTCATGGATGTCGAGACACTAACAAAAATGTTTGACGGCGACTATACATTCAGCAGCAGCTCAACCAGCGACTGGTTCCTGAACCTCCCCTTCAACGAGGAGTTCGTCTACGACGGCACAAGCAGCATTGTGGTTTACCTCCGTGCGACCACACCATCCACAACCTATGCTTTTAACTTCGATGCCTACAACAACGGCGACCCCGACACCCGCTTCCTAAACTACGCCCGCTGGACTGTCGGCGACGACGGTTCGCTTGGCGGCTGGGCAAATCACTGCATCGGCCATGCCGCCCTCAACCTCGTTATGGAGGCGGGTAAAGTCACAGGCCACGTGATGGAAGGGGAACTGCCTGTGGGCAACGCAGCCGTCACGTTGCGAAGCGACAATGTGGAATACTACGGCACCTCTGACAACGAGGGCGCATTCTCCATTGAAGTGCTCCAGACATCACGCGACTACACCGTAACCGCAGCCGCCGACAACTTCAAAGCTAACGAAGGGTTTGTTTCCTTCCTCGAAGGCAACAGCCAGAACATCGACATCGCCATGCTAACAACCCGGCTTTCTCTCTCTAAAAACGTTTACGCATCTGTGACACTCCACGACACCTCGCTCGCACCAGCAGGCACATACTACCGCTTCGATAGCGTTAATGGCAACGAACTGCAGTTCCGCCTCGTGGAATCGCCCGACAGACTTGAAGCCGGTGTGCCATACATCATCCTCCCCGAAGCCGACTGCATCGTAGACCTTTCAACACTCGACTTCTCACATCAGCCCAAGAGCGTGACAAAGGGCGCCACCTCTTTCCATGGCATTTACGCCTCTCGAGTGCTTAACGAAGCCGAGTACCTGCCAACCGATCTGATTGCCGATTCTCCCAGTGTCAGACCGGCCAGTTCTGCCGACAACCGGAAAGTGGCCCGCGCCCCCGGCGCCTACATCGCCACAGACATCGTGAACCCAGTAACAGTGCTCATCCACACCGTAACAGGCATTGAGAATGTCAAGAGCGACACCCTGACCGATTCCGTCAACGTCTACACCATCGACGGACGTCGGATCAACGTCTCAGGCCTGACTGAAGGATTGCCCGCCGGCATCTACATTATCAATGGCAAAAAGGTAGCCATCAGATAATCATAATCTACCGCTTAGAGATTGTCTGAATTTTTTCCAAAAGATTGTTAGACAATCTCTTAATCTGCGCCCCGGAAGTAAAGACAATCCACTTCCGGGGCGCAAGTCATATCTACACAGAGCTTTATTGTCCATAAATGCCACACCTGGCCTTTACCGCCATGCCACACATCAAAGGCGTCATCCGATTCATTACATTCATCAGACAACGCCCTTGAAACTGTAGAGGCGTCAAACAACGCCTGCTCAAATCCCTGCCAACATGTCCCAACCGCACGGAGCCTTTTTACTCAACCGGCATATTGCTGCGGAGAAGCGATATATATGCCGAAGCACCGCTGTTGAGGCGCATCACGCTGTCATTAACGAGGTCGACCGTGCGTATCTCCGGAAGCACCATCTTAACCATATCCTCAACGCGCATATCAGGGCAAGCCATCATAGTGCTCGCTCCAGCACCCATCGCAATCGAATCTCCCGATAAAGTATAGGAGCCACGGATGGAGTTGCAACCTGTTGCCACATAGTAATCGCCATCCTTGAAAAGGATATAAGGTTCACCCGGCCGGTCGTTCTCACCGGGATTCACAGAAAGTGTGTCATTCACAACAACGCTGACAATACCCCACTGCCCTTCTACATCAACAGCCTTTGAAGAAGCCTCCGCCACCGTGTCAGAAACGTTATTTTTATTCGTAGTGCCGCATGAAACGGCCAACAGGGCCATCATCGACAAAGACCCGAGAATCAATTTCTTGTTCATTATTAATTAGATATTATTAAAAAACATTCAGATTAAGAGATTGTCTAAATTATCCGGCAAATTTACGACATATAATCGGATTTCCATAATCATCTCTTCATCAGTTTCACCACTTCCACCTTTCCGGCGGCGTCAGTGACCGACAGCAGATATAGACCCGGCGCACAGCCGCCGACGCTCATTGACGGGCTGTCAGCAACCTCTTTTACTATAACACCCGACATCGACCGGAGTTCCAGCCCCTTAATCGCAGCATCAGCTTTCACACACACAACATCGGTGCAGGGATTGGGATGGACCACAAGCCCTGAAGCCCCGGCCACCTCGTCAAGGCCTCCCTGTGGATTGCCCACATTGAAACTATATGAACCGGAGCCGAGGGTCATGGTTGTTTCAACCCCGTTGTCGTTATAATCCGTTACCCCCGTGGCTTCGCCTGCGGCAACACCGCTTTCATAAAGCGCCATCCCTTCAGGAGCGGAAGGGAGAGTCAGGGTAGCCGTCGTATTGGCCGGAATAGTCACATTGTAGGCATAGGCCCCGCCATCCCCGGTCTTCCACATGGCTTTGACAGGCCCGTAGTTTGAGCCGAAAGTGGCATCTACATTTGATATCCGGCGGTCAGCGTCAAATGCCGGACGCAACACTATATGTTTGAATCCGGGATTTTGCATATCCGGGGCTATACCAGCCATATAACGGTACATCCACTCGCCAACAGCCCCGTAAGCATAGTGGTTAAACGAATTCATCTCTATATTCTTGCTGAATCCGTCTTCACGGGTATAGCTGTTCCATCGCTCCCAGATGGTGGTGGCACCCTGGTCTACGCTGTAGAGCCACGACGGGCAGTCATGTTGCAGCAGAAGGGTGTAGGCAAGGTCATCCATACCATATTCACTCAACGTCTGGTTAATCACACCGGTGCCTATGAAACCGGTAGCCAGTTTATTGCCATTGGCCACAATCCGGTCGCGGAGGGCCTTTTTCGACGCTTCCACGCTTTTCTCATCAGGCAGCATATTGAATTTCAACGCCAACAGATGGGCACATTGCGATTTAAGGCGCAACGCCCCCTCGCGGCCGCCTACATATCTACGCTTGAACTCCCCCTTTATCTTGCCGAACAAGTCGGCATACTCCGAGGCCTTCACATCATAACTGTCACCTTCAGTCTCACTCAACGCTCCCGACATCCTGCTCATGATGTCGGCCATATAGCCATAATGCGCCACAGAGATATAGCGTTTGTCGGTATCCTCAAACGCAAGCCAGTCGCCATATCGGGTGTCTGAACCAAGATATTCATATGTCCCCTCTTTCTGTGTCGCCAGCCAGTCCATATATCTGACCATCGACTCATAGTTTTCCTCGATTATTTTCTTGTCGCCATACATCACATAGACATTCCACGGCAGAATGATTCCGGCATCAGCCCACGCACACGACCCGTGTTCAACCCAGTTGAACGGAGCCACATTGGGATATGCCCCGTTTTCAAGCTGGCCGTCGCGCATGTCGCGCATCCACTTGTGGTAGAAGCCCTGCACCTGAGCGTTATAGCTGGCAGCCAAAGAAAATATCTGGGTGTCGGCCGTCCATCCAAGCCGCTCGTCGCGTTGGGGGCAGTCGGTAGGCACGCTCAGGAAGTTACTGCGTTGCCCCCAGACAATGTTACTGTAAAGCCGGTTGACATCGGCATCATCTACCTTTATCGTCGACATCTCCTCGGTGGCTGTGCACACAGTCTCAGCCGTAATCCATGAAATCTCAACATCATCCGTAGCCGTTATATCACAATAACGGAATCCGTAGAAAGTCGTTGTGGGCGAATAGGTCTCCCCCGATTCGTCTCCATTGAGCGTATAGCTGCCACAGGCTTTTGCCGAGCGCAGGGCAACCGTGTAGAGCGCCCCTTTCGGCCCGTCATTCCCGCGCGCGGATTCGCCGGAGTCGTTGACCATCTCGGCATAACGCAAGTCAACACGCGTGCCACGTGCGCCTTTAACCTTGAATTTCGCCCAGCCCGACGCGTTCTGCCCGAAATCAACCACCGCCGTCTCACCCTTCTTCAAACTGAGAGAGCCGTTGCCTGAAGTTCTGACAACATTTATCTCCCCATACGTCGTGCCATTATCCTTAATCCGGTCATACACGGTCATCGAAACAGGCTTGCGCTCCATCTCCGGCCTGACCCTCACCGTCGGGCCTTCATGCGCCATCAAAACACCTTTTTTCTGATTGTCGGGCTCAACGGCTGACCATCCCGCAACACCACAGCCGGGCATAGCCCACCCGTCGGCTCGGCGCGCATCATAGACCTCCCCGTGGTAAATCTCACCGCTTTTCACCGCCCCGGTGGCCGACGACCGCCATGTAGGATCGGTCACAACCGTCACAACCTCCCCGTTTTCAAGCTCGACAACCAGTTTGGCAATAAACGCAGTGTTTGTAGAGCCATAGATGCCGTGCGACACATCGCCGCACCACCATCCGCTGGCAACAAGGGCGCCGATGGCATTATTCCCCTCTTTCAACAGACCGGTCACATCATGGGTCATATAGAAAACCGTCGACCGGTAATCCGTCCAGCCAGGCATAAGCTCGTCGTAAACCATAGTGCCGTCGTCCTGGAGGCTCCCCACGCGGCTTCCGTTGATATACACGTTATAGACACCCAGAGCCGAGGTATAGAGCCGGGCCCGCTTCACCTTCCCTTCCAGCGCGAAATCCTTGCGGAAACGAGGCGCGGCAGTGGCAGCATCCTGGAGCACTTTCGATTCACCATGGGATGAAACCGAATAGAGCTTCCGGTTACCATCAACCTCAACCACCCGACCGGCAGAGAAGTCATGGGTATCATCTTCAAAATCCTCATCCACGGCAATCTCGCCGATACCGTCGGCATTATAGGTCGTAACCTTCACATTATCCCAATATGCCTGCTCATCAACAGCATCTTTATATACCCTGAATCCTATAAGCCCCCCGGTAAGCCGTCCGCTGTTATCGGTATATGTGTCGACTTTGACATCATCAATGAAAGTTTCAACCTCATTTCCTTCGACCTCTATACGGATGCGCCTTTCGTGGTCGAGAAGCTGTTCTTTTGTGAAAGCGTCGATTCGTGTGTCGGAAAACTGCGGATCCGGGCCGCCGGAATAGACATGGCGCCGCACCAATGGGTAATCACGGTCGTTAGTATTGATTGCCCACATGAAATAGCGGTTTGTGCCTCCATAGGCAAACACCACCGATGCCGCATCGCGGATCAACGTCATATCCGCCTCGATGGTATAACGGAGCGATGCGCCACCCTTGGGCGACGCCGCCTTGATCCACTCCGCCCCGCCCCAGCCTGAATCCATAAGGCCGGTTTCAAAAAAGGCTTTCCCGTCAGACACCGCTGTCGAACCGTGGTTGTCGGTAACCGTCACACGCCAGTAATAACGCGTCGACGGCTGCAGATTCAACCCCTCGAGAGTCACCCCTGCCGATTCAGCAGACTCGACAATCCCCGAGTCATATACTATCGCAGACATCCCTTTGTCTGTAGCCATCTCAACGCGGTATGACTGCTGCAAGGTGGAGCGCACATCCGATTCTATCTGCCAGCAGAACGCCGGGGCTGCCACATCAATCCCAACCGGGTTTTCAAGATACTGCGTGCGGAGCATCCCCACCGACAGTGCATTTGCGGTCAAGGAACACAATACAGCACATGCTCCCATCACCACATTCTTAATTCTATACATACATATTACTCCATTGGTTATATTCTTCCTCTCCAGCCTGATTTACCGGGACTTCCATTATTTATAGCCAACCCTACTGGCATGAGGCCACATACTCCTTAGGTATCACCCCGAATTTGGCCTTGAAGCATTTGGCGAAATACGACGACGACGAGAATCCGGCAAGCATCGCCACCTCTGTCACCCGTTCACCGTCGGTCAGCAGTTTGGCCGCATATTCCAGACGGAAGTTCTTAAGATAATCAACCGGTGTCATCCCTGTCACACCTTTGAGTTTCCGGTAGAAACTCGACCGGCTCATGGCCATCTTCTCAGCCATCATGTCGATAGAGAATTCCTCATCGCTGACGTTTTCCTTCATATATTCATTGAGAGTTGTAAGGAATTCGGCATCAAGACGGTTGAGATAGGGAGCATCGGCAACCGGGTTCTCGGCCGATATACCCCCCGACGACATGCGGGCATAAAACAGTTCACGCGTCTTCAGCATATTGGCGATCTGGAGCCTGAGCTGTTTTATCGTAAACGGCTTCTCTATATAAACATCGGCACCGCACTCCATCCCCTCCTCTTTGGCCTCGCTGTCGGTCTTGGCAGTGAGAATTATAAACGGTATATGCGAATATTTCACATTCGATTTCACCCTGCGGCAAAGTTCCGCCCCATCCATTCCGGGCATCATGAAATCGCTGATTACCACATCTATGTCCTCTCGTTGGTCAATGACACCCAATGCTTCAGCCCCATCCGATGCCGTAACCACATTATAGCTCCGCTCCATGGCATCAGAAACGGTTGCCAGAAGCTCCTGGTTGTCATCAACCAGCAACACAGTCACTTTCTCGCCGGCATCCCCCCCTTCTACAGCCTCTTTCCCCAAGCCGTCTGCCTTGGAAACCTCTGCATCTGCCGCAAATGAGCCTTCATTCACAGGAAGGGATAGCATGAAGGTTGCTCCACCATCGGTGTTGTTCTCAACACTTATTTCCCCCCCATGGGCTTTGACTATCAATTTCGCATAAGCCAGGCCAAGGCCGGTGCCGAGAGCCGCCGACACGTTGTCACCCTCAATCTGGTAGTAGGTGTCGAAAATGTGCTGCCGCTCCTGGGGAGCTATTCCCGGGCCGTCGTCGGCCACGGAAATACGCACCTGGCCGTTGGCCGGTTCATGAAGCGTCACTGCCACCTTTTTGCGCGAATACTTCTCTGCGTTACCTATCAGATTCATAATCACACGGTCGGTCTTGTCGGGGTCTATATCGGCAAACACCTTCCCCTCCGGCATGGTAAGGGTTATCTCTTTGCCTATGGCCGACATCGGATGCTCGAAGCGGCGGCATATATCGGTCAGCAGAGCTTTCACATCACGGTGAGACCGGCTAAGTCGAACCTCCTTGTCATGTTCAGCTTTCCTGAAATCGAGCAACTGGTTTATTATACCCAGAAGATAGTTTACATTGCGCCGCATCGATTTGATGTGCTTCCGGTTATCTTCAATGTTACCATTGTTTTTCTCCACACTCTCCGACATCTGCTCAAGCGGCAGACTGATAAGCGTCAGCGGGGTGCGTATCTCATGCACAAGGTTGACAAAGAATCTCATCTTCCCCTCAAATGCCTCACGCTCCTTCTGTATGCGCAACTCGTTGATACGATGCTGGTAATGTTTGCGTATGCGTCTGCGCGAAAGCACAACCGCGCCCCATATCAGCAAAACGGCCAGCACACCATAGATGGTATAGGCGAGCCACGTGCGATACCACGGGGGCATGATCACTATGGTCAGCTTTCTGACTTCCATATCGGCCCCCGAATCGGGCCGCAACAGGAATGTGTATGTGCCCGGTTGCAGATCGGTGTAGGTCACCTCATGGCCGGCACCTCTGATCCATGCCTTGTCCACCCCCTCGAGCATATAATCGTAAAGCACGCGGGGCATATCTCCGGGCCGGGCCGATGCGAAACTGAGAGTAAAAGTGTTGTCGGCATACGGAAGCCTGACCTCATCGCGGGTATATAACAATATGTCGAGGCCGAGTTTCTCAAGCTCTGCATTGCCATCCTCAAGATAAGGGAACCTTATTGAATGGATATAGGCTTTCACAAGACCGCTGTCTGATTTCATCTCCCGTGGATTGAAAATCCTGAAACCGTTACCGCTGCCGAAAAGAATCCTCCCGTCGGGCAACCGGCATGAAACATCGGTTGCAGGAATCATGTCGCCGTGGGGTCTGAACGAATAATATGTTATATGGCGGTCGGCATCAACCTTAGCCAGTCCGCCCGACGCCCCACCAACCCAAAGACATCCGTCAATATCCTCTTCCATAAAGATTATCGGGTATTCTTTCGACATGTATATGTTGAGGCGGCTGAAATCATGCGTCTGCTCATCAAAAAAGAACACATTGTTATCCTGTGTAACAGCCCACAGAACACCGTTGCTGTCAAGGAACATTATCGACACCTGCCTGTTACCCAATGCATTGCCAGTAAACCTACGGAACGGCTTACCATAGCCGGTGCGCATATAAAGGTCGCTGTTGGCTGTCGCAGTCCAGGTGCGCCCGTGCCCGTCTTCCTGCATGACTATGAACGGCATGTGGCTGTCGATTTCAGCCAATGTCGTAAAATTATCATTGACAGGGCTGTACTTACACAATCCCCAGTTTGTCAACACGAAAATCTCCCCCTGGCGGGTGCGGTAAACCTTGTTGATGTCATTGCTTATCACAGCATAGGGGGTGTTGGCATCATAGGTGTAGCTTTTCAGGTTGCCCGTCGAATTGTCATACAGCATCAGACCCTGATGTTTCGTCCCGATCCAAAGGCTGTCGCCGTCAACATCGAGAGCCGTTATCTCCGCATTGCCGTCATTCTGTATCATCCGGTTCTGAACCGTCTGTGTGTCGGGATTATAGTAGGACAGCCCGCTTTTCGAGCCGACCCAAACGCCGTCGGCCTCGGCCGACATACACACAACGTTGACCGTATTGCGTGAATCTTCTTCGTGGGTCAGCCTGACATTCTCAAAAGCCTGCTGCCTGGCCAGAAGATGGCTGATACCCCCTCGCGGGGTCACAGCTATGATGCTCCCGTCGGCATCATAACACAGCGCATTAACCTTATTGTCAGACAAACAACTGCTTAGTAATAAGTTATAGGGGGGGGTGAATCGCGAAGCCCTCTTCAGCGTGCTGTCGTAGCTCCAAACCCCGTCGTCAGTTCCCAGCAGCACCGAACCGTCGACACACACAAGCATGGCATTGATTTCCGTGCCTGTAACCCGGTCGGTTTCTTTGAATATCTCATGTGTGGCTGTGTCATAACGGTAAAGAGCGGTGTTCGACGACACTATCACATCACGCCCCACAGCCGCCATGCGCTGAAGGCTTTTGTCGGCGATATAACCCGGCAGCCGGCAGCCACTGATAAATCCTCCGTTAATATTGAATATCTGCATCTCCCCGTCGAGAGTGACAGTATATATCCTTCCGTCGCTCCCTATCGCCATGTCGGAATAAAACGCCCCGTGACGGCTGTTCTGGCTCAGCACTTTCTGTTTAACATCAAACACAAACAGACCCTGCCCGTGGGTCAGAATCCATATATGCCCGTCACCTGCATCCATGATTTTCTGCACAGGCGAACTAATTCTGACTCCATATTTCGTCTGATAAGGGAAATGGCCGGTGTTATTTGATTTGCGGTCGAACACACAAAGCCCCGAAGAGGAGCCGAACCATATATCCTCACCATGTTCCCATATGGCGGTGATATTAGACCCCTCCGCCGGTCTGAGGCTTCCCGACGGATGCGGAAAAACCTGGAGGCCATTGCCGTCGAAGCAGTAAAGCCCTGTCAGTGTGCCGACCCACAGAAATCCGTAGCGGTCGCGCAACGCGCAAAGGCTGTTTTTCCCCTGGGCGTATCCGGTATTTATAATCTCTCCGAAATCGTTGTTATGCGGGGCTGCCAAAGCACAGTGCCCCACGCCCGCCACAGCCATGGCAAGCAATAGCAACAAACTCCTTATTCCATTTTTCATTTTCCGGGAAAACATCTTGGCTTTACGGCTATAAAGTTACAAAATTCCAACCACCCCCTCAAATCCCCGCCAGCTTTATAAGACTTATAAGATTTATAAATTTTATAAGATTCAAAAAAGGGAGGGCCCGAGACCCTCCCTTTTTCATATTGCATAAACTCAAGGGTTTAGCGAACTACAAATTTCTTACCGTTCTGGATGTAGATGCCGGGCTGTGTGGGATTAGCCACCTGGATGCCCTGCAGGTTGAAGATGCGGTTGTCTTTAACCTCTACTGCCTCGTCGGTAACAACCGATTCAACACCCGAAGATGCATCGAGCTTAGCGGCAACGGCTTCTTTGGTGGTATCCTTACCGTAGTAAACTACGCGGAAGTTGTCAACCACCATCCAGTCTTTCTCCAGTTGTGCTTCCTGCTTGCTGGCTGCAAGGAACAGTGCATCAGAATGTTCTTTGTTGATAACTGTATAAGTGCGGTAGAGACCGGTGCGGAAGAAGTTAGATGCCTGGTCGCAATACTGCGGATAGTGGTAGACTGTGCCGTCTTTAGCCGTAACGTCTGCACCTTCACCAGGGGCTTTGCCGCTTTCTGTGCAGATGTTGGGGAGAGCCTTGTCATCTGCTGAATCATCACCGGCCAGGAGATAAGCATATGAAACCTGCTCGTTGTCGGGCTGGCCCGGGATGAATTTCTCTACTTCCGTGGCATTGTCACCCTCACCTTCAGTTTCTTTGATTGTCTGGCTGGCGTGGTCGCCGTTGCGGTAGAAACCTGTGCACCATACGCTGTAGATACCTTCCGGCAGCCCTTCTACATTCTGGCTGATTTCGGCATCCGTATTGTTCCAGGCCTCGGCGCAGAAATCGTTATGGTTAGCGCCGGCTTCCCAGATGCTTGCTCCTGTGAAAATCCATTTTTCTGCTGCGCTTTCACGCTGGCTGAAGTTCGGGCTCTGGATATAATAGGAAACGTCAACAGGATTGTCGATCGAAGCCTTTTCAATAAGGGCGTCGCGGTCAGCCTTGCTGACAAGTTTCCATTGTGCGTTCAAGTCGTTGGGGTCGAGGTTGCGGTTTTCTGTGCCTACTGTTGTCTCGTCGCCGTTGTGCTGGTCAACACTGGCATTCGGGTTCCATGCCATGTAAACATCGGGATAGTCATACTGCACGATGTAGTATACGTTCTCCTTACCTTCAACCGGTTTGAAGCCGAAGTCATCGTTGGGAGCACAGTCCATATAGCCACGGTAGCCGAGATATTCTTTCGGACGGCCATTATCTTCGCCGTTGCGGAGGCCTGTGTTGATGTAGAACGATTTGATATCGCCGTCGGTAATCTCAGGCTCAAGTTTCAACAACACGCCCGGCATACCCAGCGATGCATGAGCACCCCAGTCGGAACCACCCTGCAGGAACTGTTTCTGACCGATGTTATATAGGTAGAACTCACCTTCTGCGGCCTCATTGCCTTTGAACACATCCTCATGGCGCTCTGCGGCATCACGGCGGTGGGCAAAACGAATCTGTTTAAGGGCGTTGTTGTAGTCATCACGGCTTATGGCAGTGTTGAACAGCTCAGAAGCGGCGGCTGTGTCAATACCTTTGGCATCTGTGATAGCTTTGGTGGCCATAAAGTAGTTGATGGCGTTTTTCGACTGCTGAACGCCGTTCACGGCACCCTGAATGGCATCGATGGCAGCCAACAGAGCGGTCGACGACTTAGCCTCTGAAAGCTGTTTGTTAGCCTCGGCGATAGCGTTTATCAGACCGGGGGTCTGGGGAAGTGCGGTAGCTGTTTCAATCAGCTTGCTAAGTTCATCCTGCAGCGGCTTCAGATTCTCACCTTTCACATCCTTGCTCATATATGAGAGGTAGAAACGGCCAACAATCAGCCAGTCACGATGATCTGCCTCTTTCTTCTCAAAACCGATGGTCAGCTGACCGTCGGCAACACCTACTTCAATCAGCTTGTTGGCATAAGCGCCATTAAACATTGCACGCCCTGCATCATTCATCGAGTTTGGAAGCCATTTGCCGGCTTCGGGGATTTCAAGTGTGAAGCCATCTTGTGCTTCCGAAGGAGCATCGGCGAAAATCGACATTACCGTGCCTGTTTCAGAACCGGCGAAATAGGTGGCACGCAGATTCTCAGTGCCGTTGAGGTAGCGCTCAACAAGCTGCTTACCGGCCTCCATGTTGTCTTCGTTATCAGGAGCAGCTGTGTCGCGATAGTAAGCCTGTACGGCAAAACCATATGTTCCTTCAGGAAGGTCGGTCAAGGTGTAAGAGAAACGTGTGGTAATCATATGCCAGAACTCTTTCACCGGATATCCGCGAGGGCCGTTGAATCCGTCACCGCCGCCATGTTCATTGATTGTGTTTCTTACCCAGCCGCGGTCGCGCATGTTGTTGCGGTCCATAAGCTGCCAGGGTATGAGCCATGATGCGTCAACAGGCCCTTTGGCCACATCTTCCTGCATCTTGCGCAGACGTTCATCGCGGCTCACAAGCTGCCAGGTCATGTCGGTGGGAGCATCTGAAAGCTCACCATCAGCTGCACCGATATAGATGTCGGCCGCAATTGCGTTTTGCTCTTCCGTGCCTTCAGGAGTGGCTTTGGCCATAATCTTATAGGCATTCTCAACACCGGCAACTGTTACAGGCTCAAAAATCCAGTCTGTTGCCACACGGTGTCCCTGGTCAAGATAGAAACGGTCCTGGTCGGTACCATTGAGAGAGCCGTTGCCTGTGTAGTTACAGAAAATCTGGAAACCTTCGAAACCTTCCGGTTTCTTCAGCTCAACATCGAAACCTATGTTGTCGAGTTCGGCATGGGTCGTCCAAAGCTCTATATCCTTGTGGTTGATGTCGAGCCACTGACCCGTCTCTACCTGGTAGAGATAGTAGACACCTTCACCCGCAACGCTACCTGCGTAGGGTGAAGAGACTGCCTGCGCGGAATAGCCTGCGAAAAGGGCCAATCCCAAGAGTAAATCTCTTTTCTTCATAAATAAATTGGTTTAGTGAGTATATGTTTAAGGTTAAAATTTTCCACGGTAGCATTGCATTGTGTGCGTCTGCAAAAGTAGACCAACATTAACCAAAACATGGAAAATCCCTGTTCAAAAAACACCATAATCATGTCAATCCACCCTCAAAGCCCCGCCACACGCCCCTGCAGCCCTTTCCACCGGAAAACAATGAACTGATTTTCTCAATCTTTGAACAGGCTTTGACCTCCCATTAAAGCCGTATCCGCTAATTTTGTAGTGTGCTTATTTCTGCATCGGACAATCAAGAAAAATAAACCAACGATATCATGAAACAGATTCGACGACTTTTAGGCGCCATAGTTCTGTCTGCAGCGGCAACCTTGCCCGCAATCGCACAGACCGCCGAAGATTTCAAACCCTACAAGCCCAACAACCTCAGGCTCCCATCGGTGCCGATTCTTATCAACGACCCGTTCTTTTCAATATGGTCGAACTACGACAACCTTAACGGAGGCCCGACCCGCCACTGGAGCGAAAAAGAGAAGGCCATCGACGGCATTCTCCGTGTCGACGGGGTGGCATACCGCTTCATGGGTGCTGAAAGAAACGCACTGCTCTCACCTATCGCCCCGATGACAATCGACGGCACCGGATGGTCCGGACGCGTAAACTACGACCGGCAGACCGGCACCGACTGGACACGCCCCGATTTCAACGACTCGGCATGGGCCGTTGAAGATGCCGCATGGGGCACTCCCGGCGAATACCCCAACGTGAACCACCCCTGGACAGGCAATGACAAAGACATCTATGTGCGCCGCACTGTGAAACTGTCGGCCGACGACCTGCAGAAAGACCTTTGGGTGCAGTTCTCCCACGACGACGTGTTTGAGCTTTATATAAATGGAACTAAAATAGTCGCCACAGGCGAAACCTGGCGGCAAGGCGAGGAAAAGCAGCTCACCGACACCCAGAAAGCCGCTCTCAGAGAGGGCGACAACATCATCGCCGCCCACTGCCACAACACAACCGGCGGCTCCTATATCGATTTCGGGCTTTATGAGAACATGGCCGATAAAAACACCAAAATCGAAATGGCCACCCAGAACTCCGTCGATGTGATGGCAACCAGCAGCTACTACAACTTCACCTGCGGCCCTGTCACCCTCGATGTGGTGTTCACCGCCCCGATGCTCATCGACGACCTCGACCTGATTTCAACCCCCATCAACTATGTCTCATACCAGGTGAAATCGACCGACGGCAAGAAACACAACGTTCAGTTCTACCTGGCCACAAGCGCCCAGATGACCGTAAACGAAATGGGACAGCCCACACTGTCGAGCACCGTAACAGAAAACGGCATTAAATATCTCAAAGCCGGCTCTGAAGAGCAGAACATACTCGGACGCACTGGCGACATGATCTCAATCGACTGGGGATACCTCTACATCCCGGCAATCAACGGCCAGGTGTCGGTGGCCTCTGCAATCGACACCGAGAAAGAGTTCCTGACCAACGGCAAACTCCCCGCAAGCGCCACCACACCCGTGCGCAGCACAAGCCGTGGAAACATGCCTTCACTCGCATTCGTCAACGACCTCGGCTCAGTTTCAGAAGCCCGCGACTTCATGATGATCGGCTACGACGAAGTCTACGACATGCAATACATGCACAAAAACTACAAAGCATATTACGCCCGCAACGGCAAAACCATCTTCCAAGCATTTGAAGAGTTCCGCGACGGATATGCCGATCTTATGAGCCGTTGCCGCGCACTCGACAAGACTATCTACGACGACGCCCTGGCCGCCGGCAACGTGAAATATGCCGAGATGCTCGCAGCCAACTACCGCCTCGTGATGGGCGCCCACAAACTGTTCCAGGACGACAAGGGGCTTATCCTATACTTCTCGAAAGAAAACAAATCGGGAGGATTCGTCAACACCGTCGACCTCACCTATCCCGAATGTCCCATCTACCTGCTCTACAACCCGACCCTGCAGAAAGGCATGATGCTCTCCATCCTTGAATACGCCCTCTCCGACGAGCGAAAAGGGAAAAACTGCGCCGCACACGACCTCGGCATCTATCCACAGGCCAACGGAATGCACTATGGCGACTCGATGCCTCTCGAAGAATCAGCCAACATGATTATACTGGCCAACGCCATATGCCGCATAACCGGCGACGGCGAATGGCTCAAGCCCTACACTGCAGTGCTCAAAACCTGGGCGGAATACTGCCGCAAAGAGGGACAGAACCCCGGAAACCAGCTCTGCACCGATGACTTCAAAGGCCCGAGCGAACAAAACACAAACCTCTCGGTTAAAGCCATAATGGCCGTGGCCGCATATGCCGAACTGATTCCATACATCGGCGGAGCAAAACGCGACATAGAGAAATTCCAAGACGCAGCCAAAAACATGGCGCTCCTTTGGGAAGCCGACGCACGCGACGGCGACCACTACCGCATGGAATTCCACAAATCAGGAACCTGGAGCCAGAAATACAATCTCGTATGGGATAACATGTGGGGCTACAACATCTTCCCACCGGAAGTCGTAGACCGCGAAATAAACTTCTATCTCGGGAAACAGCAGAAATACGGATTGCCGCTCGACAACCGCGACCTTCAGACCAAGAGCGACTGGATTTTCTGGACGGCCTCACTGGCACCTGACACAGACACCTTCCTTAAATTCTCCGACCGCCACTACGACTACATGAACGAGACAACCTCGCGCATACCCCTGAGCGACTACTATCTTTCAAACACCGGGGTGACATGTAACTTCAGCGGACGCTCGGTTATCGGCGGCCTCTGGATCAAAGTGCTCAAAGACCGCATACAGCCAAAACCCCAGGAAACCGCATGGGCTCCGAAAGGCAACCACATCAAAACCCGCTGGGCAGCCGATGTGACACCCGAAAACGCCCTCCCGGAATATCCACGCCCTCTGCTCCAGCGAAGCCGGTGGATGAACCTCAACGGCCTTTGGGACTATGCCATCACCGACCAGAACAGCTCGGTCAAAGAATTTGAAGGTCAGATTCTTGTGCCATATCCCATCGAATCAAGCCTATCGGGCGTTATGCGCCCCCTCGAACCAGGCAAAGCCCTCTGGTATAAACGTGAGATCACCATACCCGAGGAATGGGCCGGCAAAAACATAATCCTGAATTTCGGCGCTGTTGACTACAAAGCCGACGTTTACATCAACGGCACATCAGGGCGCGACCGCATCGGCACCCACACCGGCGGCCACACCGCTTTCTCTTTCGACATAACCCGGCGCCTGACCGGCAACAAAGCCACAATCTATGTGAAAGTTATCGACAATACCGACGAAAACGCTCAGCCCGTAGGCAAACAGCGCCGCTATCCAAACGGCGGAGGCGACATTTTCTACACCTCAACCTCAGGAATATGGCAGACCGTATGGCTCGAACCGGTTGAACAGACCCACATCGCCGACGTACGCACCACACCAGATGTCGACAATTCAACACTCACTTTCGACATTGCCATCAACGGCACACCCACCGGCAACCTGACCGTGGTGCTGAAAGACGGCAACAACGTAGTGGCCGAAAAAAGCGTTCCGGCAACTGCCTCAACCCGGGTTCAAATCCCGGTAGCATCGCCCAAACTGTGGAGCCCCGTCAAACCCAACCTCTATGATGTTGAAATAACCCTCGCCGACGGAAACGCAACCATCGACAAAGCCGACAGCTATGCAGCCCTGCGCAAAATTTCATACCGCAAAGATGATGCCGGATTCTGGCGTCTGCAACTCAACAACCAGGATCTATTCCAGTTCGGCCCGCTCGACCAGGGCTACTGGCCCGACGGACTGCTGACCGCCCCCACCGACGAAGCCCTGCGCTACGACATTGAAAAAACCAAAGAATGGGGATTCAACATGATCCGCAAACACATGAAGGTTGAACCGGCCCGCTGGTACTACCACTGCGACCGCCTCGGAATCCTCGTATGGCAGGATATGCCATCTACATTCCGCACCGACGAAAACGACTGGACCACCCACACATGGTATCGCGACCACAACTGCACCCAGGATGTCACCCTCGAAAAGAATTTCCGCGCGGAATGGAAAGAAATCATCGACCAGTTCTACTCCCACCCCTGCATCGTGGTCTGGACCCCGTTTAACGAGCGCTGGGGACAATTCAAAACCGGCGAAATCGTGGAATACACCCAAAGCCTCGACCCCACACGACTGGTCAACCCCGCAAGCGGCGGCAACCACTACAAACTCGGCGAAGGCACATTCGTTGACCAGCACACCTACGACCAGCCCATACGCGTGGCAGAAGGCATCTTCGACCCAACACGCCCCCTCGTACTGGGGGAATACGGAGGTCTCGGACGCAATATCGCTGACCACCGCTGGTTTGAGCGCAACTCGCAGACCTACAACACTTACGGCAGCGAGCGCACTATCACCGACGCTTTCGTCAAACTCGCCGACCAGATCCACGCCCTTTCTGAAGGATATGACAAAGATGGCAACAAAATCTCCTACAGTGCCGCTGTCTACACCCAGACAACCGACGTCGAGACCGAAGTCAACGGCATAATGACCTACGACCGAGAAGTTATCAAATTCGACGAAAACCGCCTTCACGACGCAGTTACCAAACTCACAACCCTCTACGGAGCTGCATCTGTTGAAACCCCTTTCGTTGACGGTGTCATCGGAGCACCCGTCTACTACAATGTAATGGGCATCAGATTCGACTCTCCACAACCCGGCATCAACATAGTGAAAGAAGCCGATGGCACCGTAAAAAAGATTCTTCACACCTCCCCCCTATAACCAAACAATAAATGAGGGTATGTCGAAATTCGATTTTTGCATATCTGTAGGGTCGCGAGCTGTCGCAACCGCAAGCTGTCGCATTGTTATGCGGTAAATCAGCGGACGCAACAGGTCGCGGCCTTACAAAACGATGCTTCCGCCATAAACAGCGCCGAATCTTGAACCGCGCCCCCATTTTCCGTAAATTTGCTTTCTCTTTCCCTAAAACCGACATTAACACATCATGAAACTCAAACTTTTCATCACAGCAATCGTCGCCGTTGCCGCATTCTCACCGGGCCATGCAGGTAGCAAGGCTAAAAATGATTGCAACATAACCATCAACGACGTGTGGACGGCGTATGATGCCTTCAACAACGTCTATCTCGACACCGATAAGAACATCTACAAAAACACCGACCGAGATAAGGCTGCCATCGGGCGCGACCGGGGGGCAGCCGCCATATGGTGCCAGCCCATGTATGTCGACATGGCAATCAACGCAGTTGAACTGGCAAAAAAGAGCGGTGACAAAAAACGTGAAGAAAAATACTCAACACTTCTCAACAACCTGCTCGAAGGCAACATTGCCCACTATCTCAACTTCGACTTCGACGATGCCGACCTGAACCGGGGGTGGTTCATCTACGACGACATCCAATGGTGGACCATCACTATGGCGCGCGCCTATCTCGCCACAGGAAACGAAAAATACCGCCGTCTTGCAGAAAAAAGCTTTGCCCGCGTGTGGTACGGCTCACCACGCGTCGGCGATACAGGCTCATATGCCGACCCGGCAAAAGGGCTTGGCGGGGGAATGTTCTGGCAATGGCAGCCTATCGACAAAGCCCGTCCAAATGAGGCCGAACACGGCAAAATGTCGTGTATAAATTTCCCCACTGTTGTGGCGGCCATGCTCCTCTACCAGAGCGCACCGGCCGACCGGAAAGCCGACCCCGAACCGGAAAAATGGACTAATGCCTACGGCTCTTTCACACGTCCGGCCTACGAAACAAAACAGCGCTACCTCGAAATGGCAAAAGAAATCTACGCATGGAGCGCCGAACACCTCGCCGACCACAACCACCCCGGAAAGATTTTCGACAGCCGCCACGGAGAGAACTCCGTAGGACATCCGCTGATTTATAACCAGGGCACTTTCATCGGAGCCTCCACACTGCTATACCTCGAGACAGGCGATAAAGAATACCTCAAAAACGCCATCAACGGCGCCGACTACTCAATCAATGTAATGTCGGCCGAACATGGCCTCCTCCCGTGGGCACACAACCCAAACGACCCATATCACCAGGGTAGCCTTGAGCAAGGGGTATATCCGGCCATATGGACGGAATACATGAAACTGCTCATCAACGACTGCGGCCAGCACCAATACATCCCGTTCATGCTCCGCAACATTGAAACCGGATGGAAAAACCGCGACAAAGCCCGCAACATCTGCGACGGCGAATCATGGAAACCAACCACAGCCGACCGCATGATCGGAAGCTATGCGGCCTCGTCCATCCCGGCTCTGATGCTCACCAACATTCACCCTTCAACAAACAAATAACCCCATGGGGCAGCGGAAGCCGCTAAGGCTGCCAAATCTCCATCAAATTCAGACATCATGAAAAACAGCATTTTCACAATATCGCTGCTTCTCGGCATCGGCTGTATATCAGCCGATGCCGCAAGGCAGATTTCAAGTTTCAGAGAACTTTCCATACAATCCGGCAGCTCGGTTGAAATAAACGGGGTGAAACAATCCCAACCCGACATATACTACAACGAACTCCCCGACGGCACTTGGGAAGCTGTCAGGCTGACAGTGACGCCGCCATCTGGAAAATCTGATTTCACAGTCCCATATCTCAACAACTGCACCCCGACATCAATACGCGTCAACTGGAAAACCGGTGCTAAAGCCCCGGGCTCTGTTGTCAGATACGGCCTTTCGCCCGACAATCTCGATCAGACAGCCCAGGCTACAGCAAGAGCAAAGAACCGCAGCTACAACTGGAACACCGCCGAACTTTCCGGCCTGCAGCCAGGCTCGGTCTACTACTACAAAGTTTTCTCCAACGGCAATGAAAGCGACACATACCGGTTCCGCACAATGCCTCAGACAGGCTCAAAAGAGAAAATACGCGTGCTCTTCATCGGCGACCACCAGCGCAACGAGCATTCCGACTATGAATGGCTCATCAATGCCGCCCGCCGCACTGTTGCCGAAAAATATGGCGACGGCCCGTTTGAAGACCACATCAATTTCCTGATGAACGACGGCGACCAGGTAGACGGAGGCGACCTCAGCCTTTACGAGAAAGTGCATCTCTATAAATCGCGCTTCATCTCCCCTACCCTCCCAAACATGACCGCTGTAGGCAATCATGAATATAAGGGTGATGCCAACCTGGCATTCTACGACATGCATTACCACGAATACGGCGACATAGCATACCGGGGCATAACCAGCGGCAACTGCGGATATTATGCCTACCAGGCCGGATGCGCCCTGTTTCTGGTGCTCAACTCCGACGACACCTCAGTTGCCCAGAAAATGTGGGTGCGCAAAATCATAGCGGCGGCATCAACCGACGAAACAGTCGATTTCATCGTCAGCGTGCAACACAGGCCGCTATATGCAGAACAATGGACCTACGATGTGTCTGACTGGATGCGCAATGAAATAATGCCCATCTTGTCGTCAACCCCGAAACATGTGCTCAACTGCGCCGGCCACCACCATCTCTATGCCAGGGGGCAGATGACCGACACACCCGTCTACCACATAATCAGCGGCGGAGGGGTAGGCACAACCGTTGAAGGATACGAACAACTGTGGGGACACACACCCGACAACCGCAACCACGAAGAGGTGCAGAAGACAATCGACCACTGGACTTACCAGATTCTCGAATTCGACCCCGCAACCAAAGAAATGGCCGTTGAAACATATTCCATAGGCAATTCACGTCTTGCCCTCGACAATGAACAGGTCGACCGGTTTACCCGCAAGGTCAGCGGAACCACCCCACCTGCACAGCCGGCAATCATTCCGGCCGACGGGACCGTGACCCTCCCCCACACATTCTGCCAGGCCGGTCAAACCGCCCGCCCCTATGCCGTGCAATATCAGATTTCCGCCGACGAATCATTCAACAATCTTCTGGTCAACAAACTAATCACCTCTGAGGATTTCTATGGCGCCGACGAAAACTACATGCCGCTCGACCTCAACAAAGATGTAGACCTGCTCACCTACACACTTGATAACGGCACGATGGCCAACGGCGCCTACTATATCCGCGTGCGCAACCGCAACTCAAACCTCGACTGGTCTGAATACTCCCGGCCGCAGAAATTCACCATCGAAGGTGCTGCCGATCCGGGGGCTGTAGCGCTAAACGGTCGTTTCTTCCGCTCAGGCTCACAAATCAGCCTCTCATATGCCGGAGCACCCATAGGAACCGACGCATGGGTGGGAATCTACCGCGACGGCCACCGGCCAGGTTCTGAAAACCAATCTGTGCTCTACTCCTACACCTCAGCAGCTTCAGGCAACTGGGAATTCACCGCCCCCGAGCCGGGAGTTTACTTCGCAACCCTGTTTAAAGACGGAGGCTACACGGAAATATCCCCGCGAATCAGTTTCGTATGCAGCAACAACTGCGACGACAGCAACCCGCCCGTTATCGAAACCGACAAAGATGTCTACAACGTCGGCGACCCCATTGTTGTGACCCACCGCCATGCCCCGGCCATCTCAAAAGACTGGATAGGCCTATATTCCGCCGGTGTCGCGCCGGCCAACGGAAAAAGCCATTCCTACCAGTATGTCGGCCAAGAGCCCGACGGCACTGTCACCCTTAACATCAGCGGAAACATAAACTACACTTCACCCGTAGAAGACGGGATATACTACGTGGGTTACTTCAATACCGACGGATACCATGAGTCAACAGACCGTGTCTATGTAATCATCGGGAAACCTGTGCTGATTGATACAGACAAAGACGAATACCTCCCCACCGACAACATACGGGCCGTCTATGACGGCGCACCCGCCCGCGAAGATAACCGCATAGCAATCTACCGGGGGACTGAGCTGGTTGCGGAGCAGACCGCCCCGGCCACAGGCGGACATGTGGAATTCCAGCCCCTGCCTGCAGGAAATTACGAAATCTGTATGCTCACCTCCGGCAACGATGAAATATCACAACGGAAGGCCTTGACCGTCACAGAGTCCAGCGGTCTGACAGAAACGGAATCCACCGCCGGGTTCACCATCTCAGCCGCCGGGAATAGCATCACCGTCACCTTAGCGGATGGCATCACAAACGTCAGCATATCTGCCATTGACGGAAGGCTTGTGGCATCGCATAACGCCGACAGCAAACCAACGGCCACATTAGACTGCACACCCTCTCCGGGCATATATATTGTGACGGTCAACAATCTGTTCTCCGAAAAAATCATAATCAAATAAACCATACATCACAGATTTCAGATGAGCAAACTAAAATCCTATGCAATGACAGCATTGGCCGCCGCTACGGTTGCCAATGCTTTTGCCGTTGAATCTCCGGTTGACTATGTGAGCACACTGGTCGGTTCCCAATCAAAACACTCACTCTCAACCGGAAACACATACCCCGCAGTTGCCCTACCCTGGGGGATGAACTTCTGGACTCCACAGACCGGAAAAATGGGCGACGGATGGGCTTATACATATGATGCCGACAAAATACGCGGATTCAAGCAGACCCACCAGCCCAGCCCCTGGATCAACGACTATGCCCAGTTCGCAATAATGCCTGTTACCGGAAAGCCTGTCTTCAACGAAGACGAGCGCGCAAGCTGGTTCTCCCACAAAGCCGAAACGGCAACGCCCTACTACTACCGCGCGTACCTGGCCGACCACGATGTGGTGACTGAAATCACTCCCACCGACCGCGCCGCCATTTTCCGGTTCACATTCCCCGAAACCGAAAACGCCTATGTGGTGGTCGACCCATTCGACAACGGCTCTTCCGTCAACATCATACCCGCCGAAAACAAGATTGTGGGCTACACCACCAAAAACAGCGGCGGAGTGCCCGAGAATTTCAAAAACTACTTCGTCATCGAGTTCGACAAACCCTTCACCTACACCGCCGCCGTAGACAACGGAAATATCAACACCTCCTCGCTGTCGGCCACGACCAACCATGCCGGAGCAATCATCGGCTTCAAAACACGCCGTGGCGAGACCGTCAATGCCCGTGTGGCCTCATCCTTTATAAGCCCCGAACAGGCTGAGCGCAACCTCCGCGAACTCGGCAACGACAATTTCGACACCATCAAAGAGAAAGGCCGCGACAAATGGAACGAGGTGCTCGGACGCATCGAGGTTGAAGACAACGACATAGACCGCCTGCGCACATTCTATTCTTGCCTCTACCGCTCGGTGCTTTTCCCCCGCAGCTTCTATGAAATCGGCGCTGACGGAAAGCCTGTGCACTACAGCCCCTACAACGGAAAAGTGCTTCCCGGCTACATGTTCACCGACACCGGCTTTTGGGACACCTTCCGCTGCCTTTTCCCCTTCCTCAACCTGATGTATCCGTCGATGAACGAGAAAATGCAGGAAGGCCTCGCCAACACCTATAAAGAGAGCGGCTTCCTTCCCGAATGGGCCAGCCCCGGACACCGAGGCTGCATGGTCGGCAACAACTCCGCATCTGTAGTGGCCGACGCATATCTCAAAGGATTGCAGGGCTACGATGTTGAAACGCTTTGGGAGGCCTTAAAACACGGTACACAGGCCGTGCATCCCAATGTTCCATCAACCGGGCGTCTCGGCCATGAATACTACAACCGCCTCGGCTACGTTCCCTACAACGTGGGCATAAACGAAAGCGCAGCACGCACACTCGAATATGCCTACAACGACTGGTGCATCTACCAGATGGGCAAAGCCCTCGGCAAACCCGCAAAAGAGCTGAAACCTTTCGCCCAAAGGGCAATGAACTATAAGAACCTCTTCGACCCCGAACACAATCTCATGCGCGGGCGCAACGAAGACGGCACTTTCCAGTCGCCATTCAACCCCTTGAAATGGGGCGACGCATTCACCGAAGGGAACTCATGGCACTATTCATGGTCGGTGTTCCACGACCCGCAAGGACTTATCGACCTCATGGGCGGCCGCGAGACATTCAACCAGATGATGGACTCGGTCATGAACGTGCCGCCACTGTTCGACGACAGCTACTATGGCGGTGTAATCCATGAAATCCGCGAAATGCAGATTATGAACATGGGTAACTATGCCCACGGCAACCAGCCCATCCAGCACATGCTCTACCTCTACAACTATTCAGGCCAGCCATGGAAAACCCAATACTGGGTGCGCGAGGTCATGGACAAGATGTATTTCGCAACCCCCGACGGATATTGCGGCGACGAAGACAACGGACAGACCTCGGCATGGTATGTGTTCTCGGCTCTCGGATTCTATCCCGTATGCCCCGGAACAGACCAGTACATACTCGGCGCACCAGCCTTCCGCAACGTTGTGCTGCATCTCGAAAACGGCAACAAAGTAACAATCTCCGCCCCTGCCAACAGCAGCACAAACCGCTATGTTGACGCCATCAGGCTCAACGGGGCGGCTTATGACCGCAACTACTTCATCCATAGCGACCTCATGGGCGGAGCCCACATAAGCTACGACATGGCTGAAAAGCCCAACTTCTCAAGAGGTTCTCAGCCACATTCTTTCCCCTACTCATTCACAAACGAACTGAAAACATCGAAATGAAACGCTGTTCCCTACTGATAGCCACCATGGCAGCCGCCGCACTGATGCCGGCGGTTGCCATGGGGGCGAATCCGGTTTTTGAAGGATGGTATGCCGACCCCGAGGGGATTATCTATGACAACCAATACTGGATTTTCCCCACTTGGAGCGATGAATACGAGCGGCAGACCTTCATCGACTGCTTCTCATCGCCCGATATGGTGGAGTGGACGCGCCACCATGCCGTTATCGACACCGCCGAAGTCAAATGGGCGCACAAATGCATGTGGGCGCCCGCAGTGCTGCGCAAAGACAGCAAATACTATCTGTTCTTCGGCGCTAATGATGTGCATGAAGGTGAGATAGGAGGCATCGGAGTCGCTGTCAGCGACAAACCTGAAGGCCCCTACCGCGACCTGATTGGCCGGCCGCTAATCAACGACATCGTAAACGGCGCACAGCCCATCGACCAATATGTATTCCTCGACGATGACGGTTCATACTACATGTATTACGGCGGATGGGGGCATTGCAACATCGTCCGCCTCAACGATGACTTCACATCGCTCGTCCCCTTCCCCGACGGGGAAATCTACAAAGAGGTCACTCCCGAAAACTATGTGGAAGGGCCGTTCATGTTCAAACGTGGCGGAAAATACTACTTCATGTGGAGCGAAGGCGGATGGGGCGGCCCGGACTATTCCGTGGCCTATGCCATATCCGACTCCCCCCTCGGGCCGTTTAACCGCCAGGCAAAGATTCTGCAACAAGACCCTGACATAGCCACCGGGGCCGGACACCATTCGGTGATGCATATTCCAGGCACTGAGGAATACTACATTGTCTACCACCGCCGCCCTGCCGGAGAAACGGCCCGCGACTTCCGGGTGACATGCATCGACCGCATGACTTTCGATGAGAACGGGCTTATCAACCCTGTGAAAATGACAATGGAAGGCCCCTCACCACGGCTGCTCTCCAAACCCGCCGACACCATAGCACAACAGACCAAATGATGAAAACATCGATTATCACCACCCTTCTGCTGGCCTCCTCAGCAATGATGTCGGCCCAACACCGCGCCGACCAACAACATCTTGACAACCCCGATTCGTTTTCGATGATTCTGCTCGGCGACCCGCAGGGCTACACGAAATACGACATTAACCAACCCCTTTTCGAGTTGCAGACCGCATGGATCGCCGACAATATCGACAACCTGAACATCAAGGCCGTGCTCTGCACAGGCGACATCGTTGAGCAGAACGACAACATAATCCGCAACCGCAACATGCTCAACCAGACCTCGCGCGAAATGTGGGAATCGGCATCGCGGTCGTTCTCGCGCCTCGACAACGTTGTGCCCTACATCATCTCCCCCGGAAACCACGAATACGGCTACCGCCATGCAGAAAACGGAAACACCCGTTTCCCAGAATATTTCCCCATAGAGCGCAACAAGAAATGGTATGACTGCGCCGTGGCCGCATTCCCCAACCGCAACGGTGCGGAATCACTCGAAAACGCTGCTTTCGAATTCCACGACCCGGCATGGGGAAACATCCTCGTGGTATGCAACGAATTCGCCCCGCGCGACGAAGTGCTCCGCTGGACTGCCGACCTGATTTCAAGCGACCGATTCCGCAATCACCGTGTTGTATATATCACCCACTCGCTGCTCAACGAGCGCACAGCCTCACGCACCGACAACGAAGGCTACGCAATCTCACCAAGCAACTGGGGGCAACAAGTGTGGGATAAACTGATCGAGCCATCCTCAAACATCGTGCTCGCCATCTGCGGACACACAGGCACTCCCGGAGATTTTGAAGACTCTGTTGCATACCGCGTCGACAAAAACACCTCAGGCCGCGACGTCCACCAGATGATGTTCAACGTGCAGGTGCTCGGCGGAGGCTGGGAAGGAAACGGTGGCGACGGATGGCTCCGAATTCTCGAATTCATGCCTGACGGACGCACAATCAAAGTCAAAACCTACTCCCCCCTCTTCGGCATATCCCCGACAACACGCCACCTTGCCCACCGCACCGCCCCCTGCGACCGCTTCGACATCGTAATCCCTCCCCTCAACCAATAATACCCTAAATACACGGACTTTCAAAGCACGCCGCGTATAACTAAAAGTTAGAGATGCACGCTCGTGTATCCGATAAACATCTGTAATCAGATGCAGTAATTCGGATGCACGAGCGTGCATCCCTACAATCTGGAGTTCTGCAACACTCTATAAACACTATCGCATCATCACTTTCCGAAAAGCCGTTTCTCACCGCCAACGATATAAAGCCCGCTCAAGCCCGGCTCAACATCAGCAAGGCGCCCCAAACGGATGCCGTCGAGCGTGTAGACCGCGTCATCAGCTACAGCGTCATCGTCGGCCTCCACACCGGCGATTCCGCCGCTCTGAAGGTTTCTGAGCAACCTAACTGCCAGCATCGCGTATTCCGAAGCGAAGGCAAACTGATGGAAAGGCTTGGTTTTTATGTCAGACCCCCAACCGTCAATCAGGCGGATAGGCAACATGTTGCCACGGTTATGGTTTTCATAGGCATAATCCAATGTGGTCTGGAATCCCTTCAGGCCATTCTTTGCCGATGTGTTGTCGCAATATGGCTCGGCATCGACAAATGAGCGCATCAGCACATCGTTAAACCATGTGTTGAAACCCTCAGTGGCAGTGGCATCTGTCTTGAAATCATACACACCCATATCGCGCACATAACGGGCAAACACATTCAGCGACCTTTTTGAGGATGCGCTCAGATCGGTCTTGAAACGCTCCTCGCCCGTCACGCGGAAAAGCTCAGCACCACCGGAAATCATCGTGCCTGTGTTATAGCTGTAATAGTTGCCGCCGGGAGCGCCGCAGTCAACATGCTGGCGGTAGCCGCGCGACACAAGGATCTTTCCGTCGGCACCCATCATATCCCAATACACTCCCGAACTGTAAAGATGCTTCTTCTGCCAATCATACACCTTACGGGCAAATTCCAGATAAAGCTCCGAGCGCTGACGCGTTTCATGCCTGACACTGTTGTTCTCATCCCTGAAATAATATTCGGTCTCCTCTCCGGTGTCCTTATAAATATCATAAAGCCATACAAGAGGCTGGATTATAGGCGCATTGCTGCACGCGTGCTTTGAGTTATAGCCCGGCCCCCATGTTATGCCGCCATATTCATTTCCGTCGCTGTCGCGCCAGCAGTCCCAGCCGTCTATCACATAGTCGGCAAGATACGTGGCAAGGTCGAGATACTCATCCTTACCTGTCATGCGCCAGGCGCGTATGAGCTCGCGGGAGAGCCACATCTGGTCGTCATAGACATTCAATATACCGCTCACATTAGCCCCTCCGCGTGTGTTTGAGCGTGGCACTGCATACGGACTCCATTGCTTGCTTGTAGCATACGACGGCAGCCGGTAAGTCCCCCGGTAATACTCAAGGTTATCAATCAGCACCGCCAGGCGTCCGCTGTAATAGTCCCACGTGCGATCATACAGCACCGCATCCACCTCCTTAACCATCTCAAGCGCCTCAAGCAGCGAGCAATGAGCCTCAACAGCCGCCGTCAACGGCCATATATCGGAAGGGCCGCCAACAGTGCCGCTGACAGTGTTGTAGGTATCTGCCATATACAGGTTGTCGTCGCCCCCCTTCATCGTCTTCTCCCAACAGGCATCGATAAGATCCATCGCCCTGTTGATATTCCGTACCGCCAGGTCGGCATCGGCAACATCGGCTCCAAACGCTCCGTTTGCCATGCCGGCAGCCACAACGGTCGCCAGAAGTATTTTTTTCATCATAATGCTATTTTAAAATAGGGAGTGCACCCTTACCCCGTTCACAGAGTCCGGATGCACTCCACAAATATTGACAATCAACGTTTACTCAAAGATAATCTGGTCTTCTTCAGGCATCTGGGTATTGAGCTTGCGTTCCATAGTCATCGAACCTTTCACGTTGTAGTTGACTTCTGAGCCGAGAGAGGTCAGATAATCGGTAAACGTATAATCTATGTCATTTATAATGACCGTCCGCCTCATTATATAGCTCTGCACCTCATCATCCTGCTCCAGGATCGTGTAGGTCGCCTCTTTGTTCTCAACGAAATTCATCTTCTCGTTTTCGCAATAAAGTTTGACCTTGCCTCTCATGCCATCGGCAGAAGTCGGCTCGAAACGGGCATAGACTTTAAAGTTTTTGCGCAGCAGACTGCTTTCGTTAAACGAGCCGGCATAGAAGAACACCGTGTTCTGGTCAACTGTATACGTCTGCACAGTTTCCATAGCGCCCGGCTCCGGATCGGTAATTCCACCCGAAACGATATAGAACCTCAGGTTACCAGCCTGGTAAACGCCAGAATAATCAGTATACGGAAGAATCCTGAGCATAGCCGTGGCATAGTTCTTGCGGGGGTTACGTTTGTAACCTGCCCCGTCAGCAACCGTAATCGGCAGCAGATAACGGTCAGACAGGTCGATGCCGCTAAGATGCAGCCTGATGTTTAGCAACGCCACATCCTGCCCCTCAGAAATATTGATAGTCGTAGGCACATCGGCATAATCCCACATATCCACATACCATAGAGCCTCACGTGTGCTGAAACGCTCCATATTCAGGATGGGCAGTGTGTCGGAATGGGCGATATTGACCGTCAGGTTATCAGGGTTCGAGGTCGAACCGCTCACTATCACCGGAAGCTGGTAGTGCGATTCACCCTCAGAGCCATAGAGGGGTTCCCCTTGGTCGTTATAGCGGGTGAACGGCACATAGACCGTGGTCACACCGACGCTGCTCCCCTTCGTGTCCAAAGGAGCCTTGAAGCTGATATAGTGTTCGTATTGCTCTTCCTCCCAGTCATTGTTGCATGATGTTGCCAGTGTCATTGTGACCGCCGCCAACATGCAGAAAGAGAATATCTTTTTTGTCTTGAACATAATCTGTAATGGTATTTAGAGTAGGTTAGGAATTAATCGAAATATTTCCATCCCGGATTCTGCACGAGATTTCTGTTACGCTTGAGTTCTTCGGTCGAAATCGGCCAGAAATACATCTTGTCTGAGAACACCGTAGGCAGGTTGTAGATAGGAACAACCTTCTGGAACTCATCCTGCTGGTTTGCCGTCATAAGCACATTGCAACCATAAACAGGCTTCGACTCTTCGATGGGGGCGTCCATCCAGCGGCGCAAGTCATAATAGCGTTTGCCTTCGCCGAGAAGCTCAATCATACGCTCACGTTTGATTTTGTCGCGCAACACTGCCTGGTCGTTATATTCAGCTTGTGAATAGTCGGGCACACCTGCACGAATACGTACCGGGCGGATTCCCCGCTGTATTTCGCTGATGTTACGCCCTATGGAATAAGTTTCCGAACCGTTCCAGGAAGGAATTGAATAGTTACCTGTCAGCTCATTGAGGGCTTCAGCATAAAGCAGCAGAATGTCTGCATAGCGGATGGCGGGCTCCCATTTCCGACGGATATTGTCGTAATCTCTACCGTCGCGCAGTTTGCGCCAGTCGCTCGGATGAACCCATTTTTTGCAGCCGATACCGGTGCGCAGATAATATGCGCTGTTGGTATAACCATTGTTCTGGACCTCTTTGTTATCGCCTGAGCCGGATGTGGTGGTGCCGCGCCAATAATAAACCTGCATGTAATGCGTGCTCTTGTCGGGATCGGCATTCCACCAGTATGAACCGTTGAAAGCCACACAGGCATAGAAGCGGGGTTCGCGGTCGGCATACTGCATCGATACGCCCTGACCCAAAGGAGGATATTTAGTGTAGGGGTATTCACCGCGTGCGTTGGTTGTCCACCCTTTGTGGCGTTCCGAACCGTCACCACCGTTGCTCTCACTGTCTTTGCCCGGCACGTCACTGCCATCTTTCATATAATAAGCATCTACCATCTTCTGCGTAAGCCCGTGGCAGTTGAATCCGTTGAGCGAGTTAGGCATCTGGTGTGTGACAAAAGCGTCGAGACTTGTGTGACGGTTATTACCTACATTATATCCACGGCTGAAGATAATCTCCGGATTGCTCAGGTCTGCAACTCCGTTGAAGAAATCTCGGTAAGAGAGATACGGGTCGATATCCGCATAGCCTTCCGGCCAGGGTTTTTCAGAAAAATCGTTGTCTTTAAACGGAGTTATGGTCTTGGGATAACCTGTAGTCTTATTATCAACAGTGTTCACACCAACATGGAACAGTTCATATTGCGCGGGGCATTCAATGACGTCGCGGCACGCTGCAGCGGCACGCGCCCATTTCTTCTCGTCGTAGTTCAGGCTCAGAAGCGGTTTGCCGTCTTTGTTGACAAATGATTTTGCAAAACCGTCTGACACTCCGCCGGGGTGGCTACCATTGGCAAGCTGGCCGTTGGCCAACGGGCTGGCAGCATAGATATATGCAAGAGCACGTGTGGCAAGGGCAGCACCGCGTGTGGGGCGGATAATGTTCTCTGCGCTTGTATTGCCTATGTGGCGGCTCCAGTTCTGCAACTCTTTGCAAGCCTGCACCATCTCGGAACCGATGAATTCGGCGCACTCCTCATATGTGCTTCGGGGAATAGAGAGTTCCCTGTAATCGAGTGTATAATCCGCACCTTCATCAGGCAAAATGGGCACCGGACCATATCTGCGGAGAAGCAGCCAGTAATAGTATGCACGCACGAAACGGGCCTGCCCCTTCATGTCGAGGCGTTCCTCCTCGGTCAGCTTATAGTTACGGTCGATATTATGGATGAACACCGATGCCTGGTAAATGCCACGGTAGGCGCTTGTCCAGGCGTTAGAGCCAAAATTCTCATCATAGTCACCCTGTTTGAACGAAGTATAGGCATCGACCGTGCTCCACTTGTTATCGTAGGCGATATCGCGGTCACCGAAATACATGTCGTCGGCGAAACAGTGCAAACCTACGCCGCCCTGCTCTTTAGTTATGACATCGGCAAGGTCGGTCTTCAGATATGAGAATGCCTGGGAAAGCCAGCCATTTGTCTGGTTGATATCTGTGAATACCGACTCGATTGTGCGCCGGTCGTCAAAATATTTGTCGGCAGAGAGAGTATCCTCACACGAGGTCAGCAGAGCCGACGCACTTGAAAGGAGTGCCAACATTGACATTGCTATATATTTTTTCATGATAGTCTACTTGTTAAAGTTAAAGGTTGACTTGCAATCCTACAGTGATTGATTTCGTGAGAGGATATTTTTCGCCATTATCGCTTCCCATTTCAGGATCCCAGAGTTTGAAATCCGAGAAAGTGAGCAGGTTGGCACCCTGGAGGAAGAAACGCACATTCTCAAAATGTATGCGGCTCACAAGGTCTTTAGGCAGACTGTAGCCCACTTCGAGGTTCTTCAGACGCACGTAGCTGATGTCGCGCATCCAGTATGACGACGGGCGGTAGTTATTGTGCGACGCGCCGTTTTCACAGAGCACCAGGCGCGGATAAGCGGCATTGGGGTTCTCATTTGCGGGGATGCCGAGAGTGGCGGCAGTCTCCTTGTCTATCCAGCGGTCCTCAACCATATCCGACAGAATCTGTCCGTAGCGGTCCTGGCTGAACGCCCAGACTGTTTTTCCACCGAGCAGCACACTCGACTTACCCGCTCCCTGGAAATGCACGTTGAAGTCGAAGCCTCTCCAGTTAACCGACGCACCGATACCATAGATAAGGTTAGGGGTGGTGGTGGCACCGATGGCAACAACGTCGCCGTCGTCAACAACACCGTCACCGTTGACATCCTTATACTTGATATCGCCCGGCTGCACATCGCCGAACATCTGTTTGGGCGAATTACGGATATCATCATAGTCGGCAAACAGACCCTCGGCAACAAGACCTCGTAGCTGGTTCACACGGTGACCGGTCTGAAACTGATAGGGATAAACGTTGTTTTCAACGTCATAGTCAAGAATCGTGTTCTTGCTGTAGGTCATGTTACCACGCACAGTCAGCACAACATCGCCGAAACGGTTTTCATAACGGAAATGGCCGTCGAAACCTTCTGATTTAACCGAACCTACGTTAGCCCAAGGCGACTGCTCCAGACCGAGGATACCCGGCAGGAAATTACGCCTCATATAAATACCCGTACGTTTTTCGTGGAAATAGTCGACAGTCAGAGAGAAGGTATTATGGAACATTGCCAAGTCAATACCAACGTCTTGCTTAGTTGATTCCTCCCATGTCACATTCTTCGACGCAAGAGCCGTGTAGTGCACACCATGCTGGTAGTCCGGACGCGTTGGAGTGCCGAGATTACCGAAATTATAGACCGGCTTTTTTTCATCCTTGTCGTCAACCTTATGAGTCACATAATCGATAGTATACAGATATGGGAAACGAATCTGGTTGTTTCCGTCCATAAGCCGGTCGTTACCTACTTTACCGTAAGAGTAGCGGATTTTGAACATATCGAGCCATGTCAGATTCTGCATGAATTTCTCACGCTGTATGTTCCATGCTGCCGAAGCCGCAGGGAAGAAACCGAAGCGGTGGCCGTCGGCGAAGTTCTCCGACCCGTTGTAACCGAAGTTGAAGTCAACGAAGTAGCGGTAGTCCCAGTTATAGAGCACCTGACCGGCAAGCGCCATGTTCTGACGGGCTACACTATTCTTGATGTCGTCGCCGATATTCTGGGTCTTGATGTCGTTGTCATAGGTAAACTTCAAGTTGGCACCTACATTGTTTTTCCCGAAATCGCGGTTATAGCTCAGCAACAGGTCGGCGAAAATACGGCGCGAACCCTCGTTGCCCGAAGCCTGGTACATATCAACCTTATCCTTGATTTTATCGAAGATAATCTCACCGGTCTCCTTGTCGCGGCCGTTGGCATACCAGCGGTCAGGCTCCTGGATATGGTTGATATAGTTGTAGTTATAAGTGTCATAACCGAAACGTCCGGTAAACTTCAGCCCTTGTGTCACAAAACGGAGATCCTGCTCCAGCGACACGTTGTTCTGCAGGTTGTTGTTCCACTCCTGCTTGTAACCGGTCTGAGTGGTCATTACCCACGGGTTGGTGCGCAGGTTGTCACGCCCCATGTTGATCATCGGCACATAGCCGTTGCTATACATCACCGGTGTGAGGATGGCATTGTAGCCGAACAGCGAGTTCCATGTGTCGGTGTCGCCCATACCGGGAGAGTTACGCATCGACAGGTCGCCTGATGTTCCAAGACGGAGCAATGTGGTCGGGGTCAGGTCGATGTCAAGATTCAGGCGGTAGTTCCAGCGGCTGTAGTTCGCGTTGGTGTTGTATTTGTCGCGCAGAGTCTTGTCGGTCTTATACATACCCTCATCATTCACATATGAAATTGACGCATAATAACGGGCAGTGCTTCCGCCACCGCTGATATTGGCGTTGGCACGGTAGCTCATAGCACCGTCTTTCAGAATCAGGTCTTTCCAGTCAACGTTAGGATACAAATCCGGATCAAGACCGTTGCGGAAGAGTTCAAGCTCGGTGGGATTGTAATACATTCCCTTGCTGCGGGTGATGTATGCCTCGTTAAGGAGCGACGCATATGTCAGACCGTCAACAAACTCCGGAGTCTTTGTGCGGGCATTATATGATGTCTCGAACTTGGCGCTCACATTCACCTTACCGGCCTTACCATGTTTGGTGGTAATCAACACAACGCCGTTAGCACCCTTTGAACCGTAGATGGCAGTGGCAGACGCATCCTTGAGCACGGTGAACGTCTCGATATCCTCGATGTTAAGGTCGTCGATGCTCTCGCGCTCGAAACCGTCGACCAGGATATAGGCCGATGCACCGGCTCCGAAAGTGGAGATACCGCGGATCCAGAACTCCGATTTGTTCTTACCGGGCTGCCCCGAGGTCTGCATCGCAATCACACCCGGCACGTTACCGGCCAATGCATTTGAAAGGTTCGATGTGCTGTAGTGCTTCATGTCGTTCATGTCGACATTTGTCACGGCACCGGTCACGGTGATTTTCTTACGCGCGCCCATACCGGTCACAACAACTTCATTGAGGGCATTGTCTTCCTCTTCAAGACGAATGGTTGTGCCCGACGGATCTATGCTCCTGATCGGCAGCTCCTGCGGTTTCATACCCACATAGGAAATCACAAGGAATTTCCCTTTCTCGGGCACATCGATGGTAAAATTACCATCGATATCGGCCGCCACGGCAACCGATGTGCCTTTTACCGACACATACGCACCTGTCAGCGGTTCATTGTCAGAGGCACTGATAACCGTACCTGTGTATTTTCTCGCCATCGCCAGCCCTGAAGTCAAGACCACGGCCGTCAAAAGCGTTATTAATCGTTCTTTCATTGTATTTTGAAGTTATTAGATTCAAGCAATTGAATTTATGGCCTGGTTATTCCTGGTTCTCTTCACCGCCGTTGTCTTCCGATGGGGAATCACCCTCATCCGGAGTGGGATTAACGGTAATCATGTCGGAACTCTCCATGCCGATTGTGCGCACGCGGCGGTTGTTATTGTCAAGAACATAGAAACGGTCGCGTTTCTCGTCATAAGCTATACCAGACACATCGCGGAAACGGGCCTGCTGGCGCAGGTCGCCGTCTTCCGTACCCCAGATATTACCGTTGGTCGACGGTGCACGCCCGGCATAAGTGCGTACAAGACCGTCAGGAGTGAGATAGCGCACACAGAAGTTCTTGTTATCGCAAAAATAATAGTCATACTCATCAGAACGACCTTCTTCCACATATTTGGGATTCTTTACAAACACACCCTGGTATGGACGGTCTACGCGGGCATTGCCACCTACTGCATCCTCCCAACCGGTTTGACCGTTTGAACCTGCAACGATATAAGGGGTGGTGAACTCTTTCTTATTCCAGTCATAATCCGTACGCAGGATATAATGGCGGTTGATGACTGTCAGATAAGCATAATCGCCTGTAGGATGTATGGTAATCTGGAACTCATACGAAGGGTCCATGATTTTGAACAGTTCGCGGAACGCGCCATCTTCCAGATAGCCTGTCCAAACCTTGGGCTCTTCACCTTCAACAGTCTCGCCGCTGGTGGCGGCAAGGTAATCCTCAAGTTCCATCCGGAAAAGCTGGCCGTTTTCATAGCTGTTGAAATAAACCTCTCCGTTCTTCGGATGCACCGCCACACCGTTGCACTGCTTATAGGAAACAAGGGGCTGGCACTGCGAACCTTCGTCAAACGATCCGTCGCCTCGGCGGCTCACAATCCACACACTTGGAGATTTACGCCCTTGGTCATCGCGGTCGGTCGACACAAGCATGTATTTGCCATCGAGCGAGAAGGCGATGTTACGCAGGCGTTTGCTTTGGAATTTCGTGGCCGACATCATACGCGACACCACCCTGTTTTCAAGGTCGAGCATGGCAATGAAGCCGTCGCCACGGTCATAGGCAATATAAAGCCGGTCGGGGAAAAGGGGATCCAATGCCATGCACCCTTCGGCACTGAAACCGGCAGCAATGTCGAATGAACCCCAGACCTCACCCTGGCTGTCGTTTTCATTCTGGTAGCCGCACAATGTGCCGACAACCTTCTTCGGTGTGTATTTAAACAACTTCTGCGCTTTGGCAGTCCTGGCGTTGCCATCCTTGTCGGTTATAGTCAGCTCAATCTCACCGGTGCAGAGCTTCCCATCGGGAGTTTCTTCCTCTTTAGAGAAAGCGCTCGCGGGGATATAAGCATAGAGTTTGTCGGCAAGAACACTGACTATCACCGCCTTCTTCCCTCCGATAGTAAGGCCGACAATGCTCTTATCGTTACCGAAGTTCTGACCTTTCACGATAATCTGCTCCTGGTAGCCGCCGCTTTCAGGAGTGAATCCGGTGATTACAACAGGTTGCGACGGGTCATAAGGGGTATTGACGTCGATTTTGTCGTCGTCGCTACATGACGCCACCAATCCTGCAACCAACATCAGACAAGCTCCGCAAAAGAACTTCCCGACTGTGTAGGTAATTGATTTAAATTTCATGGTAGGTTAAAGTTGATTAGTAATTTCTGTTTTCAATCTCGGCTTCCATGCCTGACCGGCGCCCCTGTGGATGGGGCAACCGGTTCAAACATAAAAGTTACTGCAACAATCTTACTTTCTTACCTTATAATTATTTTGTACCTTATTTGTTATTGCTTAGTTTCTCCGCAAGCACCGGCATCCAGTGTCCTGCGATTACCGAGCGGGCCATGAATCCGGTCTTACGGCCGGTCTTGGTGTCATACCAGTCGCTGATAGGCACACGGGTCTCGGTTTCGTTAACATAGTCATAGAGAGGTGCGATGAACTTGTCGAGGGTCTTGCGGTCGGGCGACATGGCAGCCGTCCACATAACCCAGTCGCTCTTGGTGTAATCCTTGCGCGAGTCGAGGGGCAGACCGTAACGGTTCTGTTTTTTGAGATAGTAGTTCACCTCTGTCTGCATGGCATTGTTGGGGAAGATTCCGGTGTTCCACAGTTTGTCCCATACCATGTTGTATTTCTGGCTCCATGTGTTTTCGCGGTCGAAAGCGAGGCGGTAGTGGAGATCGCCTTTGCTACCTTCGCGGGCATCAGCCTCCCACTTGGCGGCCATCTCTTTGGCACGGTCGTTATATTTCTTGGCAGTGGCTTTGTCGCCCTTCATGGCCGCCATCTCGGCAAATCCGGCAACACCCATGATTGCTTTGACGGAGAGGTTGGCGTTGTGGGCCCAGTGACCGGCGAAGTCGTCGGTGCAAAGCTGGTTTTCGGGATCCTGGCCGTTTTCCGACAGATAGTCGGTCCAGGTCTGGAGAATATCCCAGTAGGGATCGGCATAGCTTGTGTTACCGTCGAGTTTGCAGCACATTGCGATAAGGGTCAGCATATTGCCGGCTTCTTCCAGAGGCATGTCACCACCGTAGACCTGGCCGTTGGCGCGGGGATACTGTCCGAGGTCATGGGCTGCGAAAGGCTTTGTCCAACGGCCCGAGCGGCTATAGTCGAGGATAGAGGTCATCATGGCCTTCTGGAGCTCGGGGTTGTAGCAAAGGAAGAGGGGCGCTTCGGGATATGTCAGGTCAACAGTGTTCACACATCCGTTAGAATCGTTCTCTTTCGAAAAGAAAAGCAGTTTGCCCTCATCATCCTGGAAGAGCTTGTGGGCTGCAATCACATGGCGGTATGAACCCGAAAGGAGTTCGGCATATTTCTTGCCGCCTACTGCCATGGCATCGTCATAAATCATCTTGTCGAGGGCGCGGCAGCGGTTCATAATCGAGCTGTAAGAGCCGTTGAGATTATTGAACATATCAAAGATGCTCACCTGGCCGTTGTGTGCCCAATAACCTTTGTAGCGCTTGTAGAAATATTCAATGTCCCACACTTCATCATAACCGATGAGGGTGTAGCTGGCAGCGTCTTTGGTCTCACCGAAATTGTGGAGATAGGCAAGCAGCGGGCGTTCAACCCCCTTGGTTGCAGTCACCTCGGTTTCGCTCTGGGGCAGTTTGCCGGTGTTGATGAAAGCGCTCTTGATGGCCTGGTCTGAAGCAAGGCATACCTCGCCGTTGATTGCCGGCATATAGAGGTAACCCCAGTCGATGCAGATATGGTCGCCGGTTTTGGCCAGGATAGGCTGCTCGACAGTGCCGGTTTTGAGATACTTGACCCCGTTATGCTCCTCAACCGACGAGCGTGTGGGCTGCGATGCCTTGTTGACAGAAATAAGCGGAGAAGCTGTCAGAAGCAGCTGCACGTCATGCTCTTTGCCGTCGGTAGAGCGCACCTGATATGAGATGTAGTTAATGGGCGATGAAAGCAGGTCGTAGTTGTCAATCAGCATCGGGGCGGTAAACACCAGGTCGAGTTCAACCGGGCCGCATCCGAAAGTATAATATGTGGAGGTCGCCATCACATCCACGCTCTTCTGAACAGCCTTTTCAGCGTTGACATTCTCTGCCGATTTATTGCGGTAGAGGCCGAAATCGGTGTAGGCCCCACCGGTGGTATTGTGGCAATGGGCTGCTATTACGTTCTTGCCCGGACGGAGAAGCTGCTTGAGGTCACCGCCGAGTTCGAGCTTAACACCGTCGCGCCAGGTCTCACCGGTTTTGGTCACGAGTGCGCCGTTGATGAATAGCTCGAAAACATCATCGTGGGAATATACTAAAAACAGGTCGCCCTTCAGGTCTTCGGGCTTCAGCTCAACTGTGCGGCGCACATAGAGGTCGCTGTTTTCTTTATCCCAGGGAGTGCGGATAAAGCTCAGGTTAGGCGATCCGAAAGCGCCTTCGGCACGTTTCCATTTCGAATCGTCGAAGTCCGGACGTTCCCAGCCGGCACCCTGCTTCTGGAAACTCACCATACCTGCCCAGGGGCCTTCGTCGGCCATCGGCACGATAGTTTCAAAAACCGTGTTTTTCACGCCCAGGAAACGGTAGGTCTTGCCGTCAACACGCAAAAGCCCTTCCAGAGGTTTTTCTTCGTTTGTCCAGTGTGTAGGTGCGCCGTCGTTAAGTTTGTCATATGGCGACCATATTGAAAAATAAGGGTCGGAAACCACCAGGGGAACCGAAGGCAGACGCAGGTCTGTCGACTGGTAAGGCTTGAAAAGCTCGGCAGTCTGCGCATTCATGGTAAAAACGGTGCATAACACCGCCGCATATTTGAACAGCTTCTTCATGTGATAATGATATATGTTTTGGTTATTATTCCATCATGGTATCATGGGGTGCGCCGGGCGGGAAAAAAGCCCTTTGAATCCGGTGGCAAAATAACCCATAATCCCGTTGAATTACCGAAAAAAACTGTTCAGATATATTGAAAAACTGTTCACCAAAGCCTGTAGCCCCGCTTTTAACACATCATCCATCCCCCGGCCGCCACATCTTGCCCCACTCCCATGCGAAACACAATACCAGGCATCTTTCACTGTCAGGAAAATTTTTGAAAGTAGTTTTAATAGCATTTATTGGGGGTATGTTGATTCATTTTCGTATTTTTGCAAACGCTGAAACCAAATAACACCGACATTTCTAATCCATGTCATTAAAAACATACATCTACCTTATTGCATGCGTGACACTGATCTCCTGTTCCGAGCAAGAAAAAAACACTGACCCCGGGATACTCTTCAACCAGGGGGGATATCCTTTTGCAACCGAACATGAGGGCACATATTATTACACCATGCAGACACCCGGCTGCGACTCCATCATATTATACACCTCACCCGACATTGAATCATTGACATCGGCCCGGCAGAAAATAGTATTCACGTATGCCGACCTGAACATGCACAACTTCTACTCTCCCGAACTCCACCGCATAAACGGCAAATGGTACATCTATTTCGAGGCCGACAACGGCAACTCCGACAACCATCAGCTGTTCGTGCTTGAAAACCCTTCCGAGAATCCGATGCAGGGGGAATGGACGGCCCATGGCCCCATCATCACAAACGACGAATGGAATTTCGGAATCCACCCCACATCGCTCACCGTCGGCCAGAAACAGTTCCTCTTATGGTCGGGGTGGCCGAAACGGCGCCTGGAAAGCGAGACCCAATGCATTTTCATAGCCGAGATGGAAAACCCGTGGACTTTGAAATCCAGACGCGTCATGATCTCAATGCCACAATATGAATGGGAGCGGCAATGGATCAACCCCGACGGAAGCCGGTCGGCATATCCGATTTTCGTAAATGAAAACCCTCAGGCATTCATTTCGCCTGATAACCGCAATGTTGTCGTGGCATACTCGGCCAGCGGCATCTGGACGGTATTCAACACCCTGGGGATGCTCTACGCCCCCATAGGAAGCGACCTGCTCGACCCGAAATCATGGACGAAACTGCCCGAACCACAGTTCATCCCCGACGACAACAGCGGCATATTCGGCACATCAAACGTCTCAATCGTGGCATCACACTCGAAAGACAAGCAATATCTCCTCTACCAGGCCAAACACAACGATAGCACCGGCAACATCGTCAACGACATACGCATGAAAGAAATCTCATGGTCGGAGCGTGGCCTCCCGGTGTTCAGGCAACCATGAACCACATCCCTGTCAAGCTTGATTATCCATGACCGAACAAAACGCCCATGGCAATACCGACCCATACGAAATGCTGCGCAACGGCGTATGGAGCAACTACATCAGGCCGGACATAGCCCGCGACCTGCTCCGGTGCGAAGAGCAATGCTTTATGTTCAACAGCCTGCCACCATCGCAAACCGCCAAAAAGCAAGCAATAATAAAGAATCTGGTCGGAAGCATCGGCGAGAACTTCACCATACATTCACCTTTCAGATGCGACTTCGGGTTCAACATATCCATAGGCCATAATTTCGTCGGCAACTTCAATCTGACAATCCTCGACGAGGCTCTCGTCACCATCGGCGACAATGTATTCATCGGGCCAAACGTAGGCATCTACACAATAACCCATGCCCTGAACCCCACGCAACGGAATGCCGGCATCATGGCGGCCAGGCCTGTCAGAATCGGAAGCAATGTCTGGATATGCGCCAACGCCATCATACTGCCGGGCGTGACAATCGGCGACGGCGCAGTCATAGCGGCAGGAAGTGTCGTCAGCCGCCCTGTCCCTCCGCTCACCCTCGCCGCAGGGAATCCGTGCCGCCCGATACGCCCCATTACCGACAACGACATAATCACCGACATAATCGGCTGAAAAATCCAACCTCTGCCACAACCCACATTATCATATTTTTTCATAACTTTGCACCCGCTTATCCCGAAAGGGTAGCAACGAACTGGTCTTAACGCGCTGCAGATGCGCTCCATTGTCAACCGAAAAACCGCCATGTGTTTGAGAAAACGACATGGAGGCATGTCACATACATTCATTTTAACGGAATTATACAATCACATTTTTATTCCATAGCGAAAATTAACACAAAAAGTTATGTTGAAACATTTCTCTAAACTGCTAATTTTCTCATTGTGCACCTGTGCGGCGACAACCGCACAGGCCGCTGTCGTGTCAAGCGACAGCGCCAAACAGTTGGCCGCAGATTTCTTCGCCGCCTCTGACAATGACAGATTAGCGTCTGCCGATGCATTGGAACTTGTCTACACATCAGGAACCACTGCCAGACCGCTCTATTATGTCTTTAACGCCCGCGATTCAAAAGGCTACATAATCATCTCTGCTGATGACTGCACCACCCCGGTGCTGGCCTATTCGCTTGAAAACAGCTACGACACCACATCAGTGCCACAAGCCATGAAATGGCTCTTGTCGGGGCTTGAAGATGAAATAAAGGCCGCTCCGAAGCTCCAGAAGCCGGTTGAACATGCGCGCCGCCGCCAGATGGCACGCCGCGCAGGAAGCGCCACAACCCAACGGATTGAGCTGGAGACCCCGCAATGGAGCCAGGAAGCCCCCTTCAACAATGCCATACCCGGACGCCCGCTGGCCGGATGCGTCGGCACTGCCATGGCAATCATCATGAAATATCATAACTATCCCGAGCGCGGCACTGGCAGCTACAACAATGTCAGCTTTGATGTGGCCTATGACTGGGAAAACATGATGATGCACAACTACCGGAACGGCTACACCGAAGAACAGGCCGATGCAGTGGCCACACTGGTCTATCATGCTGCAGCATCTGTCGGGACACAGTTCGGCTACTCAGGCTCAAGCGCATATGAAGCCCGTGTGCCGGCAGCTTTAGTCAACTATTTCGGATATGACCCCGGAGTCTCTTTCAAAAAACGCTCCGAAACCGCAAACCAGGCCCAGTTCGACCAAATCGTCGCAAATGAAATCGAAGCCGGGCGGCCGGTGCTCTACTGCGGACAGGATGTTACCGTCGGACACGCTTTTGTTGTCGACGGCTTCGACCCCGCCAACAACATGATACGCATCAACTGGGGTTGGGGAGGTGCTGCCGGCAACAACAACGGCGCATGGTATGCAAGCACAGCCTTGAACCCAACCGTCAGCCAGACCCACAGCTTCAACAACCTGACCACGATAATATATAACATCAAACCCGGAAACGGTAACAACACGTCATGGTCGCCGATACACCTGACCGCCGACGGCGGCCAGCCTGGCATGGGAAGCGACATGACAGAACTCGCCCCCGGAAAAACGTTCACAGTGCGTGCAGGAAATCTCAAGAACCTATCCTACACAAAATTCTCCGGTAAAATCGCCGTAGCACTTTTCAGCGATTCAGGAACTTTCAAAACACTGTTAAGTGCGCCGCAAGGGCTCAATCTCGACGGCATGACATATCTGTTCAACTCATTCACAGATTTCCGCAACTGCTCGCTGCCGGCAGGCATCGCCGTTGCCGAAGGTGACATGGTGCGTCTGGCCACATCTGCCGACGACGGAGCCACATGGCTCCCTGTGGCCGGTGAGCTACTAACTATCAATGAAATTCCGGCGTCACGCACTACCCCGGACTATTTTGCAGTGAAATTCCCCGCCTCAGTGGCAGGAGTCACCCTTTCCGGCGACAATAAAGTTATACGCGGATGGAACTATTCTTTCAGTGCGACACCGGCCGACCCGGCGCAGGATGTGGTGACCGTCAAAGCCAACGGAATCCTGCTGCAACCGGCGGCCAACACCTATAACTACTCCATCGGCAATGTAAAAGAAGACCAGAACATAACCGTATTGGTGCAGAAAGCCTCTGAGGTGAAGGAAAAACGCAGCATATGGGTAGAGGAAGCCGGACAGCTCTACAGCCTCATCCCCGAAAGCGAACACGCCTCCATCAAAGACCTCACTCTGTTCGGAACAATTGATGCCCGCGACTTCGACTTCATGCGCAACAACATGAACCTCTCGCGACTCGACATCTCTGCCGTATATATCGCTGCAAACGGGGCCAATCCCGCCAATGCCATACCACGCTCGGCATTCCAGGGGAAAAGCAACCTTAAAACCGTGCTGTTGCCCAACAACATAACCTGCCTCAAGAACTCCGCCTTCCGCCAGTGTGGAATAACCGAAATATCGATACCCGCAAGCGTGTCGACATATGAATACAACGTGTTCCTGGGCTGTAGCGCATTGCGCGACATATGGGTGGCCCGCAACAAAGTGGAATTCATAAACTGGTGTGTGCTCAACGGGTGTAACTACAGCGCCCTTACCCTCCATGCGCCCAACGAAGGCCTGATAAACCAATACAAGGCTCATGAAAACTGGGGGAAAATCAAAAACTACGAAGTCGGCACGAAACCGGTTCAGAACGACTGCGCTTTCGCCGTGTCTGAAAACGACCTGGTGAAATTCGACAGCGAGGCCTTGACAGGACGTGTGGAAAAAGGCACTCGGGTGTCATTCACCGCAGAATATATCGCCAACAACGACAACCGCATGGAAGTCTACGCCAACGCCACCAAACTAATTCCTGAGGCAGGCGGAAAATACAACCTGACGGTAAACAACAACACCATCATACACTTCGACATAATCGAACCCGCCAAACCGAGCGGCTACGACTCGTTCTGGCAGCTGACCAACACCGGCGGCACAGTCGGTCTGATAACCGATGCCGTCAATGTGATTCCCGGGTCTGATTTCACAATCCGCGCTAACGCTCTCTATGTGCCTGATGAATACTCGTCAATGTTCTGGGCAGCCGTGCTGACCGATGCCGACAACAACATCAAGGAATTCATATCACCCGTAAGCAATTGGAACGGCATGAGCGGCGACGGCCTGAAAATGAACATAAACTGCCGTGTCAACGAATCCACTGTCAGAGAGGGCAACCTCATCCGCCTGGCCACATCTTTCAACAAAAAGACATGGGATCTCGTCAAGGGCCGCACCCCCGACGTTATCGACGCCCTACCCGCCATCAACAACCAGACCCCGGTCTACAACATCAACATACCCGAACTGCCCGACGCAAACGTGACAGGTGCGGTGGCTACCGCCGTACGTGGCCGCGACATCAATCTCAGAATCACCCCTAAAGTAAGTTCACATACCATCGACGTTGTTCTCAACGGCGACACCATCCTCACCAAAGGGAAAACCTTCAACTACTCCTTCATCGCCAAGCAGGATATGGATTTCGACGTAAAGATTATCCCGCCCGTGACATATACCGAAGCAACCGTTGTTCTGAAAGAGGGTGAACACTTCTACCTGTCAGGATATGAGGGTATCGACAACTGGGGTTCGCTCAACTACGAAATGGCTCAGAAATACCGCAACATCACCAAACTGAAGATTGTCGGAAAAGTAGACTTCTACGATTTCAACTTTTTCAGGGAAAACTACTGGATTGCAGCCAATATCAGGCTTCTCGACCTGTCGGAAGCCCAGTTCGTGCGCGACCGCAACAATCAATCCGGCGGCCTTGACAACGTATTCCCCGCCCGCGCGCTCTACAACCCCCAGTTGGGAGGGTGCCACGTTGAAGAAATCATCCTTCCCTCAACGCTCACCCAGTTCGACAGCGACGCCTTCAAGGGGTGCAGCCGCCTGAAAGAAATCAGACTGCCCGAAAATCTACGCTATTGGAAACGCGGAAAACTGGTATCTGCCGGAATAGTCAAGGATTTCACAAGAGGAGGCCTTCTCGACGATGTTTTCCTGGGATGCAATTCTCTTGAAACCATCTATCTTCCCTGCGCCCCCGGTCCCAACGGCAACATCGGCCACTGGTATTACTCCCAATACCACGCCCTCAGAAGCGGATTCCCCGACAATAAGAAAGTAACCGTTGTAGTTCCTGAGGAACACCTTAACGCCTACCGGACCCCTCGTGTCGATACCGGATACGAGGAAGAAAACTGGTCAAACGGATGGGCTGCCGGAGGCTTCAACATCGTATCTGAATACCCCGTTTACTCACTCGGATTCGATGCTTCAAGATGCTTCGTCACAGATGCCGAAATCAAAGACAACGTGTCGAGGGCAGCAGTGTTCCTTAAAGACAACATCAACCGCGAAAGCCTTGAGCGCAAATTATATATCGGTGCCAAAAGCACTATCACCGACGGACGCCCTGCCGGCATCGACACATTCAACGCAGACTGCAAAGTAAAGGTCTATGATAACGGCAAACTTATGGCTGATGATGCGGTTGCGCAAGACGGCTCGGTAACCCTCACCTACTGGAATCCAAACAAACATGCCGACAAGAGCGGAAACCACGACATCAAAGTGAAATACCTCTATGACATCACATTCCGCTGCTCTTCAGACATGTTCATGGTCGAGCCTGAAAACATCCGTAACAACCAGGAGACCCTCGGCGATGAAGCAACCGAATTCGAAACCTGGAACTACTTCAACCCCACAGCCCCAGTGCTTGAGAACGTTGCCGAAAACAGCACCGTGCGCTTCACCCTGCGCCTCACGCCCAAGACCCGCAGCCGCGTGGGTGGCATCGAAGCCAAAGTGAAAGTGGGCGACCACCAGATTGAACCCGACGAAGAGGGGTGGTTCAGCATCGACGTGACCGATGCCGCCCCCACTGTCGAGATTTTCGCCGTGCCCGTTAACGGAGCAACTCTAAACACTGAGGAAATCAATTCAATCAACGCCGACGAAGCGGTAGACATCACCGACATAGCCCTCGAAGGTGAAATTTCACCCGAAACTCTCGCCACAGTGGTTGACAACTTCGGAGCTCTTGAAAATCTCGACCTCTCAGGCATGGAGACCCCGGTGCCGGCAGGAGCATTCGAAAACAAGGAAAGCCTGACAACCGTCACACTCCCGGAAATCGAAACCATCGAGCCCAACACCTTCAAAGGTTGCACAAACCTGGCAACCGTGACTGTGCCGGAAAGCGTTTCAACCATAGGCGACGGAGCCTTCAGCGGATGCTCGTCGCTGGAATCAATCACCCTCACAGGCGTTGATGCCATCGGTGCTGATGCCTTCAACGGATGCGACAACCTCACATCAATCAACCTCAACGCCAGCACTTCAAACACTCAGGCTCGCGCGAACCGTGTGCAGCGCGCCGCCACATTCGACAATAAGGCTTTCAACGGGCTCAACCCCAACTGTCTTATAATTATCGACGAAGGTATGACTGTGCCGCAGGCACCGGCAAACTACATCGCCACCACAACTGGCATAATCACCGACACAAATGCCGATGGAGAGACATTCCAGCGCGAAGGCCGTATTTATGAAGCTGCAAGCGACATCGCACTTTGTCCGGGCTACCCCTTCGCGGTGACAAACAAATTCACCGTAAAAGACGGAAATGCCATCAGCCTCACATGCGACCTGACATCATCGAGCCGTGGAGACTGGACATCGCTCCTGCTCCCCTTCACTCCCGACAAAGCAACCGGAGCTTCCGGCAACGAACTTACCCTGACAGTCAACGAAACCGACATTGCCGACGGAGGCAACTACATGGCAGGTTCTATCAATCCGGAAACCGGCGCCCTTGAGCTGCAGGATGCCATCACAGCCAACACCCCCTATATCGTAAGCCTTCCTTCAACCACACCCACGCAACAAGTGCGCTTCTCAGCAAATGAAGCCACGGTTGCCCCCACCCCTGAGGAAATCAGCGTTGAAGGCACGCTCTATACCCTGGCCGCCTCCTACGCAACAATGCAGGTTCCGGCAGAAACCACATATGAGCTTAACCCTGAAGGTTCGGCATTTGTTATAACCGCAACCGCCGAAGATGATGCTGAAACAGCCTCCATGGTCACCGTTGCCCCATTCAGTGTTTACGCCGTAAGCAATTCCGGCAACCAGCGTTTCGACATAGTCCTCAAAAACGGCGATACAGTTGGCATCGATGCCATAAACACAGGCAACAGCCATCTCTCGTTCCGCCGCGAAGGCAGCAACCTCATCATCTATAGCGACAACGTTATCGAAACGACCGTACATGCCATCAACGGCAGCCTCGCCGCAAAAATCTCTCTCCGCGAAGGCCGCAATGTTTTGACAGGGCTGCCCGCCGGAATCTACATCATCGCCGGCACCAAAGTGGCACTCTGACCCCACATCCGCCCTATATAACATGAAAGGCGCTGCATGATGCAGCGCCTTTCATGTTTGATTAAATTTCCGTATCTTTGCATACAAATCATAAATCCAACCCATAATTTCCCCATAACCAAAATGAAACGTATCGTATTCCTTGACTATGTGCGTGTGTTCGCCTGTTTTCTGGTGATGCTCGTCCATGCTGCTGAAAATTTCTACGGCGCCCCGGGATCAACCGACATGGCCGGCCCGATGTCATTCCTCGCCAACGAATCAGACCGCCTGTGGGTGTCGGTCTACGACGGCTTTTCACGCATGTCTGTCCCCCTGTTCATGATTGTATCCGCATTCCTGCTTGTGCCCATGAAAGAGGGGCAATCTGCATGGCAGTTCTACCGCCGACGCGCCATGCGCATACTCCCCGCCTTCTTCATCTTCATGGTGCTCTACAGCACCCTTCCGATGCTCTGGGGGCAGATAGACAGCCCCACATCAATCCGCGACCTTTCGAGAATCCTGCTCAACTTCCCGACCCTGGCGGGGCACCTGTGGTTCATGTATCCGCTGATAAGCCTCTACCTGTTCATACCCATGATCTCGCCATGGCTTGCAAAAGCCTCGGCAAAAGAAGAGCGCTTCTTCATAGGACTGTTTCTCATATCAACCTGTATGCCATGGATGAGCCGCTTCTTCGGAGAGCTGTGGGGACAATGCTTCTGGAATGAGTTCCACATGCTGTGGTATTTCTCTGGCTATCTCGGTTATCTCGTGCTCGCCCATTATATCCGGGTGCATCTCGACTGGAGCCGCAGCAAACGCCTTGTGATAGGCTCCGCATCGATGCTCATAGGTGCAGCAGTCACTATCCTGTCGTTCTACGTCCAGGCCGTTCCGGGCCAGCTGCATGTAACACCAGAGCTTGAAATCGGCTGGTCGTTCTGCACCATAAACTGCGTGCTGCTCACAGCCGGCGCTTTCCTGCTATTCACATGCATCCGGCAGACAAAGGCGCCCCGCATCGTCACCGAACTTTCCAATCTCAGCTACGGCATGTATCTGATGCACATCTTCTGGCTCGGCTTCTGGGTGGGCATCCTCAAAACCGACATGCAACTGCCGACGGTTGCCGCCATACCGGCCATAGCCGTCACAACATTCCTCAGCTGCTTCCTGACCGCCAAAGTAATCTCTTACCTGCCAGGAGGGTCATGGGTGCTCGGCAACGCAAAACCGCTCCCTGCAGCCCACCGTCAATCCGAGGCAACCGAAGCCTGAACCGCACCCGATAGGCTTACAGGCCGTCTATTCCGCTGATTTGCACCGCGAGCACACCTGATTGTAGACGCCAAAAGCACGTTTAGACGTCACAATCAGTTATGCCACGGCCATTTTGCGTTAAGTTTTTTTAAGATATTCCGACTTGTAATGAAACAGTATTAACGTTAATTTTGCGAATAGCATTTAAAATAAGTTCAATGCCTATTAACGCGAGTTCGGTATAACCTAACCATACCAATCAGTTGCGGGCCGGAAAAGAGACCTGATGCCTGCAGCCGATTTCCACATAGAATGAGGTCTCTGAAAAAACACAAAAACGGCATGAGAAACTTTTTTATTGCTGTCCGATAAAACTTTTTGAGGCAAAACAAAATTAGGACTGGCA
>ERZ777305.624-NODE-624-length-56527-cov-3.540356_pt1 | contig 56527 bp, 64 predicted proteins | sample MGYA00374965_ERZ777305 | MGnify/ENA primary metagenome ERZ777305 (study PRJEB29328, sample SAMD00013331) | mouse gut metagenome | study: EMG produced TPA metagenomics assembly of the Metagenome analysis of fecal microbiota from mouse which was promoted...
TATTGTAATTAACACTCTAAAGGTGTATAGTTAATTTAGTGTGTAAACGCAAAGCCCGCCCGGGAGTAAGCTTACTCCCGGGCGGGCTTCATATTTCAAATACTTAGAGCTGGTCCGATATGGCGCATATCTCGTCTATCATGCCGCCAATGGTCTCTATGGTATCCAGCAGCGGCCCGTCGGTGGAGATATCCACCCCGGCCATCTTCGCCAATTCCAGGGGCGTGCCGGTGCTGCCGGCCCTGAGGACCCGCTTCCAGTCCTCTACGGCGGGCTGCCCCTCGGTCTGTATGCGCTTGCAGGCGGCGGTGGCCACGGTCAGGCCCGCGGAGTAGGTATAGGAGTAGAGCCCCATATAGTAGTGGGGCTGGCGCATCCAGGTGAGCTCCGCGCCCTCTGTCAGCTCCACCGCGTCCCCCCAGAACTTTTGGAGGGTGTCCTTCATAATGGCGCTTAAGGTCTCGGCCTGCACGCTGCCCCCCGCGTCCACTATCCTGTAGACCTCCCGCTGATAGGCGGCCTCCAGCAGGTGGGTGACGAAGTTGTGGTAGTAGGTGTTGCCCACCATATTGCTCAGCACCCAGCGCCTGAAGCGCTTGTCCTCGCTGGTGCTCAAGAGGTAGTGGGCCATAATGAGCTCGTTCATGGTGGAGGGGGCCTCCACAAAGTAGGTGGACACGTTGGTGTCGAAGATGGACTGGGCGGCGTTGCAGGCCTTGAAGTGCCCGGCGTGGCCCAGCTCGTGGGCCAGGGTGAACACGTCGGACATACCGCCGTGCCAGCTGAAGAGGATAAAGGAGTGCCCGCCATAGGGGCTGGCGCAGAAGCCGCCGGTGGATTTGCCCTGGTTTTGGGCAAAGTCCACCCAGCGCTCAGAGTAAGCGTCCCGGACCATCTGCACATAGTCCTCTCCCAGTATGGAGAGCCCCTTCTCAATGTAGTTTTTAGAGTCCTCTATGGTGAGCTTCGGGGAGAAAGAAGGGTCCACCGGGAGCTTTAAGTCCGCATAGGTCATCTTATCCAGACCGTGGACCTTCTGTATCAGCCGGGCGTACCGGCGCATATGCGGGGCCAGCTTCCCCATTATCAAATCTATCTGCCGGTCGTACATCTCCCTGGTCACGTGCTGGTCAAAGAGGAGATAGTCGAACACCGAGCCGAAGCCCCTGAGTGCGGCCATGGTCTTCTCCTTCTGGACCTGGCTCTGGTAGGCGGCGGCGGTGACGTTCTGATACTCCCTAAGCTTCTGTGAGAACCGGCGGAAGGCCTCCCGCCTAACCTCTGTGCAGGGGTCGTACTCGTACTTATCCTCGAACAGGGAGTAGCCCAGGGGGTGCTCCTCCCCCGCCGCGTTAAAGGTGGGGAAACGCATATCCGCAAGCTTCGCCATATTGTAAACGTTATAGGGGGTCCCCAGAGCGGGCGAAAGGGCCGCCAGCACCTTCTCGGTCTGGGGCTCCAGCTGGTGGGGCTTCCACCGCTGCAGCTCCTTTAAGTAGCCGGTATTGGGCCCGCCCACGGCTATAGCCGCCTCCAGCACGCTGTCCGGCTGGGCGGTGATCTCGCTGTCTATAAAGCTCAGGCGGCTTGCAAGCTGGGCGCAGAGCCGGGACATGGCCCCGTCCTCCTCCTGGAGCTCCGGGTCGTTATAATCCACCGAAGCGGCCAGGTTCTTGTAGTTTGCCGCGAACCACAGGGTCTGCTGCCACTCCCGGTAGAGGTCCAGGCACCCGAGGAGGTTCTCCGGGGTGGTGAGCTTTCCCTTATACTCCCCCTCTATCTTATCAGTCAGGGCCTTCACCTTGTCAATATCCGACTGAAAATCGGCTTCGGTCTTATACAGTGCCGTAAGGTCCCAGGTGAGCTCCTGGGGCACGTCCTTGCGGGTCATAAGTTCCATTATACCTTCTCCTTTACAATACTATTAAGCAGCCCCCGGCAGCCCTCTGAAACGTCCCGCCAGGCGGCCTCAAAATCCCGGGTAAACCATGGGTCGGCCACGTCTCCCGGCCTGTCCGTATAGTCCAGCAGCAGCCGGAGCTTACCCTCCGGGTCGCCGCCAAAAAGCCGCTCCATGGCCCGCAGGTTGCTCCGCTCCATACCTATTATCAGGTCATGCTCCCCATAGTCGCTTTTGCTAAGCTGCCGGGCGGTTTTGCCCGCCGGGTCTATGCCGTGCTCCATGAGCTTGCGCCTTGCGGGCGGGTATACCGGGTTGCCCAGCTCCTCGCCGCTGGTGCCGGCCGAAGCTATGGTGAGCTCAAGCCCCGCCTTTGCGGCCAGGTCCTTCATCACGAACTCGGCCATAGGGCTGCGGCATATGTTTCCAAGGCACACAAAGAGTATTCTCATAGCCTTTTCACCAGCCACTCCACCGAGCGTTTAAGGCACTCCAGCATAGGCCCCGCCCCATAGTGCTCTATGGTATACGCGCCCCTGTATCCCCCGGCCCTTATCCTGTCCAGCAGCTCTCCCATAGGTATCACCCCCGCCCCCACGGGGCTGGGGTTCATGGGCCCGCCGCTTGTGGTCCTGCGCTGCTCCGTGCCAAAATCCGTGCCCAATGCCCGGTCCTTTAGGTGCACGTGGCCTATGCGCCCCCGGAGCCTTTCATAGGCCGCGAGAGCGTCCTCCCCGGCAAAGTAGAAGTTGCCCGTGTCAAAGCAGGCGGAAAGCCCCGGCACAGCGTCCATAAACCGCAGCATACCCCGGCTTGTGGCGATAGGGGAGCTCTCGTTGTCGAAGTCCTCCATGGTAAGGGCAAGGCCCTCTCTGTCCGCCAGCTCTGAGAGCCGCTTTGTGCGCTCTATCATACGGCGGGTGCACCCCTCCGGGTCCTCGCCCTCGGGGATAAAGCCGGGAATCACCAGCAGGGTTTTCGCGCCGATAGCTTTCGCGTCCTCAAATATCCCCTTCGCCCTGTTCTCAACCTCCCCGTCGCTCTCAAAGCTGAAGAAGGCGGGCATAGTAGTCACCCCCAGCCCCGCGCTGGCAAGCTCATGGGAGAGCTCCTCAGCCCGGCCCGCTGTGTTGAAGCAGGAGACCTCCAGCGCGGCAACGCCCAGCTTTTTGGCCTCCTGTAAAGCTTCGCCTACAGAGCAGCCCTCCTGCTTGGAGATATCCAGTATATGGTCGTAAAAGGTAGCTATGACAGGCTGTTGCATATGGGGCACTCCTTATGTTATGATAATATCAGGGATTATTGATCCTGAGAGATCACTGATCTCGAGAGATCACTGATCTCTTCCGCAGCACTTCTTGTACTTCTTCCCGCTGCCGCAGGGGCAGGGGTCGTTGCGGCCTATCTTCGGGCCCTTCACCACTGTCTTTGACTGCTTCTGCTCCCGATAGAGCTCACGGCGGCGCTCCTGTGTCAGAAGAGGCTCCCACTCCGGCAGGTTATACAGCCACTCTGCCTTGGCCTCCACCATGTTCTTATACAGCAGCTCCTTGTCATAGGCCAGGCTCACCTCAGAGTCGGCCTCTATGCTCTCCAGATCGTTCGGGGTTTTCAGGCTGTCGTTTATGCCGTCCAGAAAGCCGGTCATGGTCACAAGGTCCACCCCGAACTTCTTTGCGTAGGACTGCACGGTGCTCTTTCTGGGCTTGCTCTGGAGGATCGCCTTATAGAACTCGGTCTCCTGTTTGAAATACTCCTGCCAGAATTTCGCGCCCTTTTTCTCCTGCTGCTCCTGGGCATAGGTGCGCCACTGCTCCAATAGTGCCACTTTTGACTCCTCCTCAAAAATTTGTATGTTATAATATTAGCACAGCAAGCCTGGGCTTGTCAACAAACCAAAGTAAAGTTAGGGGGCTCAATTATGCCGAAAATATCCCCGCCGGGACATATACTGGAAATCATCTCCCGGCTGGAGTCCCGGGGCTTTGAGACCTGGTGCGCGGGGGGCTGCGTCCGGGACGCGCTGCTCCCCAGGGAGCCCTCGGACTGGGACATAGCCACCGCCGCCCTGCCCCAGGAGACCTCCGCCTGCTTTCCCGGGCTCAGGGTCCTTGAGACCGGCGCGGCCCACGGCACCGTTACCCTTATCACCCCCAAAGGCCCGGTGGAGGTGACCACCCTCCGGGTGGACGGGGAGTATACCGGCCACCGCCGCCCTATAGGGGTCAGCTTTTCCCGGAACATAAAAGAGGACCTCGCCCGCCGGGACTTCACGGTGAACGCCCTGGCGTACCACCCGGAGCGGGGCCTTCTGGACCCCTTCGGCGGACAGGAGGACCTTCACAGGGGGCTGCTGCGCTGTGTGGGGGACCCTATGCGCCGCTTTGACGAGGACGCCCTGCGCATACTGCGGGCCGCGCGCTTCTCGGCGGCGCTGGGGTTTGAGATAGAGAAGGGTACGCTCTCGGCGGCGCTGGACAGCCTGGGCCTTATAAAGAGCCTGTCCGGCGAGCGGGTGCGGCAGGAGCTCACAAAGCTCCTCTGCGCCCCGGGGGCGGGGACCGCGCTGGAAAGGTACCCCCGGATAATCCTCGCCGCCCTGCCGGAGCTCTCCTCTCTCCCCTCTCCCCAGGAGGTTCCGCCGGAACTCGTACCCCGCTGGGCGGCGCTTTTGCGGGACTGCGCCCCGGACAGCGCCCGGGGGCTTCTTCGCCGCCTGCGCTTTCCAAACCGGGAGATATCGGAGATAACCCGGCTCATAAAGCAGCTGCCCCTCACCCCCCAGGGTCTGAGCCTTTGGAAACGGCTGGAGACCGCCGGGCTCACTTTAAAGGACCTGGCCGTCTCCGGCGGGGACCTGATATCTCTTGGGTACAGCCCGGGCCCGGGGCTGGGGGCGGCCCTTGAGGGGCTCCTGCGGGGGGTGCTCTCCGGGGAGCTTCAAAACAGTCGGGAGGCGCTCCTCTCCCATGCCGCAAAAAATATGTAGGGCCCAAGGTGCCCGGGCCCTATGTTTACCCTTCTTTTGCTTTAGCTGAATTGGGGGGGCTCCCCGCCCCGGGGAGCCCCGCTGCCCCTGGGGTCCTGGCCCCCAAGACCGAAGCTGATGGACAAGGCCTGGTTCACCCGGTCCATGGAGCTCTGGTCCAGCCTGCCCATCTTCTCCCGAAGGCGGTGCTTGTCAAGGGTTCGCACCTGCTCCAAAAGCACCACCGAGTCCTTTATCAGCCCGCTGCCCTGGGCGTCCACCTCGATGTGGGTGGGCAGGCTGGCTTTGTCCCTCTGGCTGGTGATAGCGGCGGCGATAACCGTGGGGCTGAACCGGTTGCCCACGTCGTTCTGTATGATAAGCACCGGCCGCACGCCCCCCTGCTCCGAGCCCACCACCGGGCTCAGGTCGGCGTAATAGATGTCTCCTCTGTGTACGTTCACGGCTTTTCACTCTCCAAAAAGATTTTGTCACAGGTATTCTTGCCAAAGCGGAAAGCTTTTAATCACGGGGACAAAAACTTCGTTCCATTCTATGCGGGAGAAGGGCTTGTTGACTTTTCGGGCCGGTAAAGGTATACTGTATACTGCAAAAGAAAAAAATACCAAGAGGTAAGCCGTATGAAGAAACCGTCTCTTGAAAGCCTGGGCCTTTATGAGAGGACCCCGAAGATATGTATACCCCTTATGGCCAAGGACCTTGCCGGGCTCTCCCTACAGCTCCTTGAGAACAGGACCCTGCCCGGGGACCTGTACGAGTGGCGGCTGGACCGCTATGAGGGGGACATAGAGCTGGGCCTGGGGATATATAAACGTGCCGTAAGCCTGCCACTGCTGTGCACCCTGCGCACCAAGGGCCAGGGGGGCGAAATAGAGCTGGACCCGCCGGAGTACGTCCGTCGGGTAAGGGAGCTCATAGAGCTATCGGAGCATTTCCAGCTTATTGACATTGAGCTCTGTGCCGGGGACAGCGCGGTCCGGGAGCTCACAGAGGCCGCCCACGAGAGGGGCCTTTTGGCCGTTGTCTCCCAGCACGACTTTGCGGACACGCCCCCCGGAGAGGAGATGCTGAGGACCCTTGTCCATATGAAGGACCTGGGCGCGGACCTGCCGAAGCTGGCGGTCATGCCAAAGAACCCCTTAGACGTGTTCAGTCTGATGTCCGCAAGCTTCGAGGCCTACGCCCTTTTGGGCCCGGTGATAACCATGAGCATGGGCGAGATAGGACGGCTCAGCCGGGCGGCGGGCAGCTTTACCGGGTCCTGTATCACCTTCGGCGCGGGGGCAAGGGCCTCGGCCCCGGGACAGCTGGGCGCGGCGGAGCTAAGACAGGTCTTGGACATACTCGGGCGCGGCCTTTAACGGCCCGGCCCTTTATAAGGAGAGAGCAGATCATGAATGACAGAAACGACATAGACTCCATACTGGACTCCATGTTCAGGGGCGGCGTCCTCAATGTAAAGAGCCAGGCCGCCAAGGACGCGGAGAAGTCCTTAGAAGCCGTAGGGCGGGCCCAGCAGGACATGAGCCAGTCCCTTCAGGAGAGCATCGAGCGCATGACAAGAGAGGCCCAGGCCGACATGGACGAGCTCCAAAGACGGCTTGAGAGCGACGGCGTAAGCTCCGAAACCTCCGGCAACACCGGCAGCCCCGCCGCCCTTGCCGGGGCCTTTGAGACCGCCAGGCGGGAGACCCTTGGCAGGGTCCTGGGCCAGGAGGAGTTCGTGAACGCCCTGACCCTGGCCTTCAAGCGGCCCTTCGTGGCCGGGTCCCCGGACCAGCTGCCCCTGTGCCGGGCGGCTCTTTTGGGGAGCCAGGGCACAGGCCGCCGCAGCGCCGTGGAGAGCATGACCGCCTCCCTGGGGCGGCTGGGGGTGCTGAAGACCCCGAAGACCTCACAGATAGACCTTGCCGCCTACAGCGCGCCGGGGTCCGAGAAGCTGCTGGTCCAGGACCTGTTTTCCGCCTTAAAGGGCGGCGCGGCCTCTCTGGTCTTTGTGAACTATGAGGGGTGCCACCCCTCTGTGCTGCCCCTTTTGTTCTCGGCCTTCACCACCGGCAGGGTCCCCCTTCCCGGCCGCTACGCCCAGCAGAAGGGACTGCTTATAGACGTGGGCACGGCCCTGGCCCCCGGGGCGGTGTCGGAGCTGTCCCTGGGGGGCAAGTACCTGTTCCTGCTGGCGGGGCCGGACCCGGCAAGGCTCTCGGGGGCCTTCGGCAGCGTGTTCACGGGGGGCCTTGACGACGTGCTCTCCACCGGGGAGTTCTCTAAGGAGAGCCTTACAGCGATAGCAAGGCTGCGCCTTGAGGAACTAAAGGAGCGGACAGAGCGCCAGCTCTCCTTCACCCTCAGCTTCGGCGAAAAAGAGACAGAAGCCCTCGCCGCCCAATACAGCCGGGAGCGGGGCGCCGCCGCCCTTGGCTCCGCCGCAGAGGGGCTCTATAAGGCCATGAGCGAGGAGAAGCTGCGCCGGTCCCTGGGGCCGGTAAACGCCGCGCTGGTTTGCGGGGAGAAGGGGCTCCTGATAGAATACGAGGGCCCTGAAATTCAGGGCATAATAATCCCCCGGTCCCCGGAGACGGCGGCCAGCGCCGCCGAGCTCTCCGCCGTGAAGGAGGAGCTCTCCGGCATAACCGGCCTTGAAAACGTGAAGGAGTATGTGCTGTCCCTGGAGGACAACTTCAATATGCAGCGCCTGAGAAAGGAGCGGGGCCTAAAGGCCGAGACCCCCAGTATGCACATGATCTTCACCGGCAACCCCGGCACCGGCAAGACCACCGTGGCAAGGATAGTGGCAAGGTATTTAAAGGCCATGGGGGCCCTGTCCGGGGGGCAGCTGGTGGAGGTCACCCGGGCGGACCTTGTGGGCCAGTACGTGGGCCACACCGCGCCCCTTACCCAAAAGGCCCTACAGTCCGCCATGGGCGGGGTGCTCTTTATCGACGAGGCCTACTCCCTCTACCGGGGCCGGGACGACAGCTTCGGGCTGGAGGCCATCGACGCGCTGGTAAAGGGCATGGAGGACCACAGGGACAAGCTTGTGGTGATACTGGCGGGTTACTCCCGGGAGATGGAGGAGTTTTTAACGGCCAACTCCGGCCTTTGGTCCCGGTTCCCCAACATTATCGAGTTCCCGGACTATACCCCCGAGGAGCTCTGGGACATCACCGTGAGCATAGCCTCCGGGATGGGGTATAAGCTGGACGAGAGCTGCAAAAGGCCCCTTATAAAGTATTACACCCACCAGCAGATAAGCGGGGACCCCCGGGTAAACGGCAACGGCCGCATGGCCCGCAACCGGGTGGAGGCGGCGGTGATAGCCTGCTCCCGCCGGAACATGAAGGCCGGGGACCAGGAGCGGGACCTGGAGCTGCTGCTGCCGGAGGACTTCGGCCTTGAGCCGGTCCCCGAAACAAATCTATGGGAGGGAATGTGATGAAAAGAATACTCGCTTTTATCCTGCTGCTGGCCCTGACCCTGTCAGGCTGTAAGGGGAGCTCCGAGCCCTCAGAGGAGAGCTCCGCCGCCTTCAACGGGGACTCCCGGGTGGTGTGCCTGTACGGCTCCTATGCCGAGGCATGGCTGCTGGCGGGCGGGGAGCTTGTTGGGGTCACCGAGGACGCCGTGAAGGAGCGGGGCCTGGACGTGGGGGAGGCCCAGGTAATAGGCACCGTGAAGGAGCCCAATGCCGAGGCTATTATCGCCCTGGAGCCGGACCTTATTATCTTCTCAGAGGATATCGCCGCCCAGGTGGACATGGTGGACGTGTTCACGGACGCTGGGATAGCCGTCAGTGGCTATCGGGTGGACACCTTCGGGGACTACTCGGAGATGATGGAGGAATTCTGCGGCATTACCGGCCACGAGGAGCTTCTTTCGGAGTACGTCGAGAAGCCCCGGGAGCAGATAGAGTCCGCCCGGGACAAATACGGCTTTAAAGAGGAGGGCCCCCGGGTGCTGCTGATACGCGCCTTCTCCAGCGGCATAAAGGCCAAGACCGACGACGAGCTGGCCGGGGCCATTATGAAGGACCTGGGCTGCAATAACATCGCCGACGACCACCCCTCTATGCTGGAGGACCTGAGCCTTGAGGAGGTCATCTCCTCGGACCCCGACTATATCTTCGTCACCACCATGGGGGACGAGGACGCGGCCCTCTCTTACCTTCAGGGCGTGATAGAGGAGAACCCCGCCTGGGAGGGCCTTGCCGCCATAAAGGCGGGCCGCTTCCATGTGCTGCCCAAGGACCTGTTCCACTATAAGCCCAACCACCGCTGGGGGGAAAGCTATGAGTATCTGGGGAAGCTTCTCAAGGAGTAGGGAGAGTAAAAAAGAGTACGAAAAATCCGGGCTGCCCGGGGGCGTTAAGCTGGCCCTTCTGGCAGTCCTTACGCTGTTCTGCGCCCTTTCTGGGCTCTGCCTTGGCTCTACGGTAATAGACCTGCCCGCCGCTTTAAGCGGGGTTCTCTCCGGGGACCTTGCCTCGGCCCAGAGCCGCATACTCCTGTACGTGCGCCTGCCAAGGGTCATAGCGTCCCTGCTCTCCGGCGCGGCCCTCTCCGTCAGCGGTATGCTCCTCCAGGCGGTGCTCTCGAACCCCCTGGCCGCCCCCAACGTCATCGGGGTCAACGCCGGGGCGGGCTTCTTCACCTTTTTAAGTATGGCCCTGCTGCCCGGGGTCCGGGGGGCGGGACAGCTGGGGGCGTTTTTCGGGGCCCTTGTGGCCGTGGTCCTGGTGCTGGCCGTGTCCGCCGGGGCGGGCAGGCTTACCATCATACTCAGCGGCGTGGCGGTCAGCAGCATCTTCACCGCGGGCATAAACACCGTAAAGACCTTCTGCCCCGACACTCTCTATAACGGCAGCGCCTTTCTTATCGGCGGCTTTTCGGGGGTGTCCCTTCGGGACCTGTCCCCCGCCTGGGCCGTGATACTTCTGGCCCTGGGGCTCTCCCTGGGGCTCTCCCCCCAGGCGGACCTGCTGGGACTGGGTGAAACCCCGGCCCGTAGCCTTGGCATGAACGTGAGCCTCACACGCCTTGCTCTGATACTCCTGTCCTGCGTGCTGGCCGGGTGCGCGGTGAGCTTTTCGGGGCTTTTGGGCTTTGTGGGCCTTCTGGCCCCGCATATCGTGCGCAGGCTCTTTAAGGAGTCCAAAACCTCCCACCGGCTGCTTATCCCCGCCGCGGCCCTTCTTGGTGCGGGCTTTGTCACCCTCTGCGACCTGCTGAGCCGCCTCCTCTTCGCCCCCTATGAGCTGCCGGTGGGCATACTCCTGAGCTTTGTGGGCGGGCCCTTCTTCCTGTATCTGCTCATAAGGGAAAGGCGGCGGGTACTATGATGGAGTTTCGCCATATCACCTCGGGCTACCCGGGCCGCACGGTCCTTTCGGACGTGAGCCTCACCGTGCCCCGGGGCAAGATAACCGCCCTTATCGGCCCCAACGGCTGCGGCAAAAGCACTCTGTTGAACACCGCCGGGGGGCTTATAAAGCCCAGCGCCGGTGAAATACTGCTGGACGGCAGGCCCCTTCCCTCTTATAAGCGCAGGGAGCTGGCCCGGCTCATGGCCCTTCTGCCCCAGTCCCGGGAGCTCCCCCGCCTGACAGTGGAGCGGCTTGCCGCCTTCGGGCGCTATCCCCACGGGGATATGCAAAGCGCAAAGGGGCAGATAGAGGAGTCCCTTCGCCGGACGGGGGCCTGGGAGCTCAGACATAGGGAGCTCCGGGAGCTCTCCGGGGGCGAGCGGCAGAGGGCGTATATCGCTATGGCCCTGTGCCAGGACAGCGGGCTTCTGCTGCTGGACGAGCCCACCACCTATCTGGACATAGGCCAGAAGAACCAGGTGATGGAGCTTGTCCGGGACCTGAACGTCCAGGGCAGGACCATTTTAGCCGTGCTCCACGACCTGCCCCTGGCCTTTATGTACAGCGACTATGTGGCCCTTATGGAGAGCGGAAAGCTCACAGCCTTCGGCACGCCTGATGAAGTCCGGGAGTCCGCCGCCAAAGCCTTCGGCGTGAAGCAGGCCCTTGTCACCCTTGAGGGCCGGGAGCAGATAATTTTCTACTGAACTATCTCCACCACCCGGACCCGGCCCTCTCCCACCGTGAACCTGACCTGGACCCCCGCAAAGCCCATTCCATAGACCCGCTCCGGGTCCCTATGGTAGTGGGGGCGGGGGTCCGCCGCCAGTACGGCCAAAAGTGCCTCCCGGTCCCCGGGGGGCACCTTGTTTAAAAGCTCCGGGGGACAATCCACCTCCAGGGGCTCCCAGGGCTCCTGGTCCGTAAAGCCGCCCCGGGCCCCCTCTATGCTGTCCGCCCCGGGCAGGTAGGGCTTCACGTCATAAATGGGCGTACCGTCCGCCATATCCGCCCCCTTCACCACCAGCACCGGCCCCTCGGGCCCCTCATAGTCCACCCCGCAGAGCTCCACGCAGGACAGCCCCAGGGGGTTCGGCCTAAAGGGCGACCGGCTGGCGAAAACCCCCACCCGCCGGTTGCCCCCCAGCCGCGGCGGCCGCACCGTGGGCGACCACTTCCCCGGTGGGTTCTTTGAGAACCCCCAGAGGAGCCACAGGTGGGAGAACCCCTCTATCCCCCGAAAGGCCTCCCGAGCCCGGAATTCCGGCCCGAACACCACCCGGCCCCGAAGCTCCTTCACCACCCCGCTCTGGCGGGGTATGCCGAACTTTTCCGGGAAGCCGGTCCTTATGTGGGCAATGGGGCGCAGCTCCATTTTTTGTCACTCCTCGTCTGCATATTCCGCGACCCCATCAAGGCCGCAGCCAAGTATTTTACAGAGCTTGTCCAGCGTATGGGTTGAAACAGGCATATCCCTTTGCAGCCGCTGGACGGTGGCGTGGCTCATGCCGCACTTGAAGCGCAGGGTATAGGTAGTAAAGCCTTTTTCGGCCATTGTTCTCCATAATGGCGCATAGCGTATCATCTTATTTCCTGCTCCAATTCGTCAAAAATCGGTCCTGAGAAAAATTCGGCCAGGGAAATCTCCAAGCCGTCGCAGAGCTTTTTTATTACATCTATGTGCAGCTTTCTGCGCTCCGGCTTCATCATGCAGTAGACCGTTGTGGGCGGAACGCCCGAGATATTTGCCAGCTCGTTGTAGCATATGCCCCGCTCTCTGCACAGCTCGTCGAAATGCTTTGCTACCGCGTCTTTGACGTACATAAAATCACCTCAAAGACAGTGTAGCCAAATTTACGCACACGCAATTAGGCACTTGCCTAAATCGAAATAACATGATATAATAGGTTTACGGTCATAAAACTTCACCGCACCTCCTGCTCCAGCCGGTCAAACTCCGGGGTGGAGAAAAATTCCCCCAGGGTGATGTCCAGGCCGTCGCAGAGCTTCTTTATAGTCGACACCGTTGTGGTGTTGTTCTTCCTGTTGATGATGTTGTTCACCGTGGACTGGGTCACGCCGCTCATATTGCACAGCTTGTTGACCGATATCCCCCTCTGCTGGCACAGGGCCAGTATCCTGTCCGTTATGGCTTCTTTAAGTTCCATTTCAATCACCTCGCTCCTGCAAAACTGAGGATAAAAGAAATGGGTTGACAAAGCTAACCCTAAAGGGTTAAAATAACCATAAAGGGTTAATTTATTCTACATAAGGACAGATATCGCCACCTTATTTAGTTTTCTGCTCAAATTCGGGGTCCGAGAAAAAATCCACCAAGGTTATCCCGAAACCGTCGCATAGCTTTTTGATGGTAGCGATATCGGGGTTCCTGCTCTCCCCATTAAGTATTCCCTTAATAGTGCTTTTTGGCACGGCGGCGGCAGCACTCAACTGGTTCGGGGTAATACCGCGCTCACCGCACAGCCGGCAGATCCTTTTTGCAATTATCTCGTATGTATTCATAACAGCCCTCCTGAAGGATTATGCTCTACATGATAAGCCCTCAAGAGGACATTTGTTAGTGATGTGTCACTGATTGTAATGCTGATTTTAAAATACAAGGAGGAAAAATATGTCTGAATACAGTGAATTTCTGCGGAACAATCTTAAAAGCCTGCGCGTTGCCTGCGGCTTCACCCAAAACGTGGTGGCGGCGGCTCTGGGCGTGTCCCGGCCCACCTACTCCTACTATGAGAGCGGCAAGACCGTCCCCGATATAGAGACCCTGACAAAGCTCGCCAAGATATACGGCGTATCCTTCGGGCAGCTGGCGCTGCCCGAGGAGAGCCCCGAGCTGCCCCCCCAGGGCGTGAGGGCCCGGCACACTCCCGCCGCCGACCCCCGGACCATCGGCGACCTCAGCGAGGCGGAGAAGGAGCTTATCGCCCGGCTGCGGGCGGAGAAGCCCTAAGTAAAAACCCCTAGTAAGCTAGGGGTTTTTATCACTGTATTTACCGGCAGATATCTTTAAGGAACCCCACCGCCGCGGCGATGTCCCTGCCGGGATCCTCGCCCACCTCGCGCTCGATGGTAAGGAAGCCCTTGAAACCTATCTCCTCGAGGGCCTTAAGGTACGCCGGGAAGTCCACAACGCCCTCGCCCAGAGGCAGCTCCTCAAAGCTGCTGCTGCCCAGCATCTCCGCCTCGGCAAGACCGTAGACTATTTCCGGCTCCACATAGCGAAGGCGCTTGCCGTCCTTGGCGTGGGTGTGGACAATATAATCCTTCAGGGTGTACACCGCCCCAACCGGGTCATCGCCGGTGACCATGACGAAGTTCGCGGGGTCCAGGTTCACCGCCACGCCCTTGGAGTGCAGCCCGTCCAGGAAGCCCTTTAAGGTGGCCGCCTCCTCGGGGCCGGTCTCTATGGCGAAGTGGGCCCGAAGACTGTCCGCGTACTGGGCCAGCTCCCCGCAGGCCTCCTGCATTATGCCATACCTGGGGTGCTTGCTGTCCTTTGGCACAACGCCTATGTGGGTGGTGACCACGTCTGTCTCAAGGTCCAGGGCAAGGTCCAGTATGCGCTTTGAGCGCTCTATCCTGCCGGGGTTTATCTCCGGGTCGTCGAAGCGCCCGATGTCCCCGCAAAGGGCCGAAACCGTAAGGCCCCGGTCCTTCACGGCCTTTAGGAGCTCCCGGCGCCTGTCTGGGGTCAGGTTCTCGGGGGTCAGCTCGCCGTCGGTGACCCTTATCTGAACGCCGTCCATGCCCAGGGCCTTGGCCTTGTCCAGGGACTCGATGACGGGAAGCTTGAAGCTCTCCAGCAGTACGCCTATGGGAAAGTTATACATATTTATTCTCCTGTTTCTCGTAAATTACGATTATATTGTCCTCAAGTCAAATCTATCTCGTGGTGCTGCTCTGCTGAATCGTAGATAGCCTGCATCATCTCCGCCGTGATGATAACCGTGTCAATATGTGACGGCAGCTTCCGCCCGGTCTTGATGCAGTCGATGAACGCGTCTATCTCGTTCTGGAAGTGGTCGCGCATCTTGAACTTGGGGGTATACTCCACCAAAGCGCCGTTCTCCGTGGTATAAAGGGTGAAGTCCGAGCCGTAATGGAGCCGTATGCCCCCCTTATCGCCCATAAAGTCGATGTAGGTCTCGCTCTCGCCGATATTCTGGGCCCAGGCGCCGTTCAGGGTAATCACCGGGCCCTCGGTGCGAATCATGCCGGTGACGGAGTCGTCCACGTCATAGGTGCCGTTCTCCTTGTCGCTGCTCTGCTCGGCCCACATATCCACATAGGTGTAGTTCTTCATGTCCTTACCCAGCTTGCAGAAGGTCTCGCCGGTGACGGTCTTGACCTTCGGATCCCCACAGCAATACATGACGATGTCCAGATAGTGCACGCCCCAGTCGATAAGGGCCCCGCCCCCGGCGATGGCCTTGGTGGTAAAGGCCCCGCCCAGGCCCGGGATAGAGCGGTGGGCCCGGAAGCTGGCGTACACATGGTGCACGTCGCCCAGCTTTCCGGCGTCGATATACTCCTTTATGCGGTTGACGCTGTCGTTAAAACGGTTCACAACGCCGATGTTCAGCACCCGGCCGGTCTCGTGCTGGACCTTCTGCATCTCCAAAGCTTCGGCATAGGTCCTGGCGGCGGGCTTCTCGCAGAGCACGTGCTTACCGGCCCGCAGGGCGTCGATGGCTATCTGGGCGTGGACGTTGTTGGGGGTGCACACGGACACCGCCTCTATCTGCGGGTCATTTAGAACCTCGTGATAGTCCGTGACAGCCCTGCCGCAGCCGTACTGTGCCACGGCCTTCTGGGCGCGCTCCGAAATAATGTCGCAGAAATAGACTATCTCCGCTTCGGGGTTGTTCATATAGGACGGGATATGCGCGGCGTTTGCAATGGTGCCGCAGCCGATAACTGCTACTTTCATTTTGCTACCTCCTTTAAATACGCTTTAAGGATAGTCTTTATCTCCTCGATGGTATAGCTATCCTTTTCGCTGTTTGATTCAAATATCTCAATCAAATCGAACACTGCCGCTTTTGTGATGATAAGCTGTTCTCTTTCTGTAGGCATTATCGCACTCTCCTTTGGATTTTCAGGTCGCCCCGGTATTAGTGTGATTATAACCTAAGCTGAGGGAAAAAGCAATAGGGAGAGAGAATAATCTCCCTCCCGGCTGAAAGTTTTTTTCAGTGGGGCGCGGCGCGTGTCAACCCCCCTTTTTCCTCACCGGAATCAGCAGGTCCAGCTGGGGTATCTCCGGCTCGCCTTCGGTGGTCTCCTGGATATGGCCGTAGAAATTCAGGTGCTCCTCAAGGCAGCCGTACATATCCTCCGGGGTGCCGGAGCCCGCTATCTCATACTCCTCGCTCTCATTGGCCCACTTGAAGAGCCACTGCCACTCGTGGAAGTCGCCCATCTTTATGGCGTGGGCGGCGTAGGTGCCCCCCTCAAGCCGCTTCTTCTCCAGGGGCTCCGGCACGTCCATGCCGTCAGGTATCGTCACCCAGAACTCATAGCCGTACTCGCCGCCCTCGGGCGGGGGATTGGGGGAGTTGAAGCCGTAGAGGCGCACGTCGCCGGTCTTCCAGAGCTTATGCTCCCTTGTGAAGTCCGCTATCATCAGCCCGGCGTGGTCCTCGGGGTCGGGCCCGAAGTACCGGGCGGCAGCCACGGTGGCGGCGGGCAGGTGCACTATGCGCACGTCCGTCAGCTTCATGTTCTCCTCGGCCTTCTGTAAATTCTCCATTTTCCTTGCACGCTCCTTTTCTAATTCGTATGAGTTTGTGAGAGCCGGAAGCACAGCGCTGATATCCTCGTCCAAAAGCACGTCCCCGGCCGGGAGCCAGTACCGGCTTTTAAGCGAGCCCAAAAGCTCCCCGATCACATCCCTCAGTGCCCCGAGGCTCTCCAGCTCCGTGCCCAGCTCCGAAAGCTTCTGCTGGAACACGTAGATGGCCCACTGGGCGCTGGGGTCGTCAAGGATAAGCTTCACCTCCCGAAGGGGTATGCGCAGGCGGCGCAGGACGATGACCTGCCGCAGCCGTCTCACGGCCTCCTGGTCGTACATCCTGTAGGCATACCCTTCTGCCCGGCCGCTCTCTATGAGCCCCTGCTCCTCATAGTAACGGAGCATCCGGGTGGAGAGCCCCAGGCTTCTCGAAACGTCAGTGACGGTCAGCATGTTTTCCATGGACTCACTCCTCTCTGGGTATCAGTATAAGGTGCGACACGGTGTCGAAGTCAAGGGATAAATTTCAAAAAGAACAGAAAATATTTTTGGAAAAGTTCGCCTTTCATACGAAACATTTCGGGGTTTTAGAGGGAAGGTTGAGAGGGGTTTTAATAAGGAGGTGAACCAAGTGACATATATAGACCGCTTAAACTCTTTCAACCGCTCCCAAGTCTTACGATATCAAGGAATTAATGGCCCGTTACGTCTGCCTGAGCACCTCTGAGGACCAGTCTATCAGCAGGCTGTAGGCTTCGCCCACATTATCCGGGCGCGGGCCCGCCAGCATATCCAGTATCCTGCGCTCCCGCCCTGACAGCGCCCCCGCAAGCTCGGCCCTTGTGGCGCGGTACCCTCCGTCTCTCACCAGCGCCCAAAGCCGCAGGCAGAAGAAGGCCGACTTCAAAAGCCCCGGAAGGGCCCCGGCCAGGTCCCCATAAAGGTAGGTGTGGCAGACGGCGTGATAGAGGTTCGCGGCCCCGATTCGCAGTGCCTCCCGCCGGTCCCCATCGGTGAACTCCGGCAGGTACGGCGCAAGCTCCCCCACAACGGGCTTCGTGTCCAGGGCAAGGCTCAGAAGGTCGTACCGGGGCCAATTTTCAAGCTCCCGCCGCCCGCAGATAAAGCCGCAGGCAAGCCCGCTCTGGGGCATAGCGCCCACGACGGAGCGGTAGCGCCGTAAACCGGCAATGTCAGCTTTATCCAGGATAGTCACAATATCAATGTCACTCTCCGGCGTGGCCTCTCCCCGGGCGTAGCTGCCCTGATACCCCATAAACAGCAGCCGGGGGCCGAATTCCGCTCGGAGCCTTTGGGCGAACTCCCGGGTCCATGAGCCTATCTCTATCATTTTGCACCTCCAAAAAATCCCGGGGAGCACCCTTGACATTTGGGCGGATCCGGGGTATAATAAGCATAAGGGGACGCTGCCGTTGAGCGGTTAGCTCACCTTGAACGTTTTATGTGATTTTATTTTACCACACTAGCCGTCCGGGGCCTAGCCGGGCGGCTAGCAGACTTTTGGGGCTATGTATATCAGCACCGCAAGCCACAAAAGAATGGCCAGGGCGTACTTCCATACTTTTCCCATCAGCGCCACCTCCCTTGTTATTTTTCCTTATGGAAATTAAACATCAAGGAAAGTGACCACCCCCTTTCGGGAGGGCTAACCGCACGACAGCGTCTATAGACATTCTACCACATTCCCTATATTATGTCAAACAAAATCCCCTTTTTATCTTTCGCGCCGGCAGCTTCGCCCTTGTCAGGAGGTCTACAGTATGCTTGAAGAAATATCCTTCCCCGAGCACGAGTATGAGTCAATTCAAAATTATTTAGATAAACTGGGGTATTGTTACACCACGAGGGTGTATAAAGAGGTCGGGAAATATAAAGCCGGGGAATTATATACTGCCCCGTGGGGCGATGTATTGCGAATAGACAAAGTTGAAACATACTGGAAAGTGTCAGACCGCCCTTTCTATGACGAAATGAGTGATGACGAAAGGCGGGAGATTTGTAAATATTCTGAAGATATGGGACTGCCATATGAATTTATAAAATTTTCCAGAAGTCCGGCATAGTATAACATCGGCAGATTTCAGTTGCGTTTCCTGTTTTCTGTCAACCAACAAAGAAACCCCCAGGGAGCCTGTCCCCGGGGGCCTTTTTGCGTTCTGAATTACTTCTTAGATAGAAGCGAAGTACTTAATGGTGCGTACCATCTGGCTGGTGTAGCTGTTCTCGTTGTCATACCAGGACACGACCTGGACCTGATACAGGCCATTGCCTATCTCGGTGACCATGGTCTGGGTGGCGTCGAACAGGGAGCCGTAGGTGATGCCGATGATGTCAGAGGACACCAGGGGCTCCTCGGTGTAGCCGAAGGAGTCGCTGGCGGCGGCCTTCATGGCGGCGTTGATGCCGTCAACGGTCACGTTCTCGCCCTTGACAACAGCCACCAGGAGGGTGGTGGAGCCGGTGGGTACGGGCACGCGCTGGGCGGAGCCTATCAGCTTGCCGTTAAGCTCGGGGATAACCAGGCCGATGGCCTTGGCGGCGCCGGTGGAGTTGGGAACGATGTTCACAGCGGCGGCGCGGGCACGGCGCAGGTCGCCCTTGCGGTGGGGGCCGTCGAGAACCATCTGGTCGCCGGTGAAGGCGTGCACGGTGGTCATGATGCCGCTCTGAATCTCGGCGTACTTATTCAGGGTGTTGGCCATGGGGGCCAGGCAGTTGGTGGTGCAGGAGGCGGCGCTGATGATAGTATCGCTGCTGTCCAGGGTGCCCTCGTTGACGGAGAACACGATGGTCTTCAGGTCCTTGCCGGCGGGGGCGGAGATGACGACCTTCTTTGCGCCCGCGTCGATATGGGCCTGGCTCTTCTCCTTGGAGCAGTAGAAGCCTGTGCACTCCAGCACAACGTCAACGCCAATCTGGCCCCAGGGCAGGTCCTTGGCGTCCTTCTCGGCATAGATCTTGATAGTCTTGCCGTCCACAGTGATGGAGTCCTCGCCGGCCTCCACCTTGTCGCACAGGGCGTAGCGGCCCTGGGCGGAGTCATACTTCAGAAGATGGGCCAGCATCTTGGGGCTGGTCAGGTCGTTGATAGCCACGACCTCGTAGCCCTCTGCGCCGAACATCTGGCGGAAGGCCAGGCGGCCTATGCGGCCAAAACCGTTGATTGCAACTTTTACAGACATTGGAAAGACCTCCTAAAAGTTTATGGTGCCGTACTTACTCTTATTCTAATACATTTTTTCCAAAATTACAAGACCCCTCCAATATTTTTAACGGGAAAATTCCGCGGGATATCTTCTGCGCCCAAAAGGAAAATGCGCAAACAAAAGACAGCCGCTGCAAACGGCTGCCTTTTGAGAAAGGAGATTTTCTTATGGCCCTGCGGGCTCCGCAGAAACCCCCAGCGATGGCCATCTTGTTTTCTTGAATTTTAAGAGATATTATACACCAATGGAGCGGGTTTGTCAAGTCCCCCAGGGGCTTGTTTCGCTGTATCTAAATCAAAAGTATAGCACGACCGGGCCAGCTGTCTGCCGGCGGGCTCCGCTTTTTTATGTCTTTATTATATAACCCTCTAGGACCGTTTATCCACCTCCAGCTCCGCCCCCGGATAATAATGCTCCAGTATCTCCCTGTACCCCGCCCCGGCCTTTGCCATGAACACCGCCCCGGCCTGGCTCAGCCCCACACCGTGGCCCCAGCCCCGGACGGTGAACCGCAGGCCGCCCTCTGTGGGCTCCCAGGTGAAGGCGGCGCTTCTCAGGCCCAGGGCGGCGCGGACCTCCTGGCCGGTAAAGCTTTCGCCGCCTATGTCCACGGACAGCACCGTGCCCGAGGGGGTGTACTCCGCCCCGGAGAGAGGCTCCTCCGGGTCCAGGCCGGAAACCCCCAGGGCACCTTCAAGCTCCTCAAGGGTGAACCCGGCATAGCTCAGGTACCCGTCGCTGAACATATCCCCGGGGCTGGCCACGGCCTGTAGGTAGGGGTGGTCCTTATCCGCATCTTCGGCCCAGACATTTTGTACACTCTCGGTGCCGCCCGGAGAGATGGCGAAATATGAGGCCAGGATAAGCTCGCCCCCATAGGTCAGGGTCTGGCCGTACACCTCGTCCACCACCCCGCTGAGTATCTGCCGGTACTCCTCATAGTCCTCTCCCCAGCGCTCCCTCATGACCTCCTCGGGCACGTAGACCAGCCATTTCCCGCTGTCGCAGGCTATCTCCCCGCCCGCCGCCCTCTGGCGGCTGTAATAGGTATAGGCGGCCACGGCCTGGGCCTTCAGCGCCTCTTTAGGGGCGTGCAGGTCCATCTCGCAGGCCAGGTCCGCCGCAAGGAACTCCCGGGCGGGGACGGTCAGGGACTTCTCCGTGGCGGAGTCGTATAGGGTGAAGCTGTCGCTGCTTCCGGGTCCGGCCGCGGGCTCTGGCAGGGCTGAGCTTACGCCGGGGTCCTGGGACGGCGCGGGCGACAGGGCCGGACCGGGCGTGGGCTCCGGCACGGCCTGTCCCGGGGCGCTGGCCGTGGGGCCGGGTATGTAATAGTACAAAAGTGGCGGCAGGAGGGTTATCAGCAGATAGAGCAGGAGAAAGCAGAGAAACAGACGCTTTAAGGCCGGGCGGCTGGACTTTTTCATTTTACGCTCCTTTTTCTTCCAGAATTTTTGTTGAACCGGGCGGTTTTGCATAACATAATGCCGAAACCTGCAAAATCCCTTGACTTGTCCGGGCCGAAGGGGTAATATAATATAGAGTAATGAAAGAGAGGTAAGTGGATTATGCAGAGACTTAATAAAGAGAGCCCCGAGAGCACCACCGTCTCCGAGCTCTGTGAGGAATACAGAAGGAACAACTCCATCAGCCGCCGGGAGCTGGAGCGCTTCGACGTGAAGCGGGGCCTTAGGAATGCCGACGGCACCGGGGTCATGGCCGGGCTTACCCATGTGTGCAACGTCCACGGCTACCTTATCGACGACGGCGACAAGGTCCCGGACAAGGGGCGGCTGACTTATCGGGGCATAGACATAGAGGACATCGTAAGCGGCTGCGCGGCTGAGGGGCGCTTCGGCTTTGAGGAGGTGGCGTGGCTGCTCATCTTCGGGGAGCTGCCGGACCAACGCCAGTATAAGCGTATGTGCGACCTGCTTTTTGACAACCGGGAGCTGCCCGAATACTTCCCCGAGGATATGATAATAAAGGCCCCCTCTAAGAACATCATGAATAAGCTGGCCCGGTCCGTGATGGCCCTATACTCCTATGACGACGACCCGGAGGATATGTCCCTTGAGAACAATATGCGCCAGAGCATATCCCTTATTGCCCGGATGCCCTCTATAATGGCCTACGCCTATCAGGTGAAGCGCCGGCATTTTGACAAGGAGAGTATGTTCTTCCACCCCTATGAGCCCGGCCAGTGCACGGCAGAGGCCATACTCAACGCCCTGCGCCCGGACCGGCAGTTCACGAGAGAAGAGGCGGAGCTTCTGGACCTTTGCATGGTGCTCCACGCCGAGCACGGCGGCGGCAACAACTCCACCTTCACAACAAGGGTGCTGACCTCGGCGGGGACGGACATCTACTCGGCCATAGGCGCGGCGGTGGGTTCCTTAAAGGGCTATAGGCACGGCGGGGCGAACCACCGTGTAAAGAGCATGATGACGGAGATAATGGAGAACGTGAAGAACTGGGACGACGAGGACGAGGTGGAGGCCTATCTCGAGAAGATACTGCGGGGCGAGTCCCACGACGGCAGCGGCCTTATCTACGGCGTGGGCCACGCCATCTACACCCTGTCGGACCCCCGGGCGGTGATACTCAAGGGGAAAGCCAGGGCCCTGGCAAAGGAGAAGGGCTATCTTCAAAGGCTGTCCCTCTACGAGACCGTGGAGCGGCTTGCGCCCAAAGCTTTCCTGAAGGTCACCGGCAGCGAGAAGGTCCTTTGCGCCAACGTGGACTTCTACTCGGGGCTGGTGTACGAGATGCTGGGCATACCCGAGGACCTCTTTACCCCCATGTTCGCCGTGTCCCGGATAGCGGGCTGGTGCGCCCACCGCATAGAGGAGCTGACCACCGGCGGCCGGATAATGCGCCCGGCCTACCGTGCCCTGCCGGTGAAGCAGAGGTATGTGCCCTTCTCTGAAAGGCGGGTACGGTAAATATTTATTTCTGCCCGGGCGGAAATATGCACGGTAAGGGGCCTGCTTTTTTGGGGCGGAGTGGTATAATACAGGTGTATATAGGACATATAATTCACCACAAAAGAAGAAATCCCCGAGAGTGATAGTCTCAGGGATTTCTTCTTTGTTTCAAATCAAGGCAAACTTAAGATATTGCAATTCGGCCGCAGGAGATGTATAATAAAAATGCCCCCGGACTGGGGGCGGCACGGCTGTATATAAAGGCGGTTTGGCGAATCCCTCTGGAAAGGGGGTGAGCTTATGGGTAAAAGGGCTCTGCGCTTTGCGGTGTGCTTAATCATCGCGATGCTCCTCCTTATCTACATATCCCAAAAAGCGTGCTAGCCGCCCGGATAGCCCCCAGGCGGCCAGCTGTCTTTTAAGTCAGCTATAAACCCTTCGGGCCAGACCGCTATACAGTCGTGCCCTTTGTTTATATTATAATCGCCGGGCGGGGATTTGTCAAGGAATTTCTACAGTAAAAGGTCTTGGAACTCCACCGCAAATGTGCTATAATAATCCGTAACCTAAAAAGGGGGAACAATTCTATGGATAAATTCAGGATAAGCATAAACACCGGGCTGAAGCTGGTGGTCTGGGGGATACCCCTGGGGCTGACGCTCCGGCTGATACAGATGAACCTGTTTTTCGACTTCGACACCGGCTTCTACACCGGCCCGGGGGCGGCGCTGGCCTGGCTGGGTCTGCTGCTCCCGGCGGCGATGGCGGGGGCGGGGGCCTGGTGCTTCCATAAGAACGCCGGGGCCTTTATGCCCCGAGACCGGGGCATGGCCCGGGGGCCCGGCATATTCGCGGGCTTCTCCGGGGGGGTGCTGCTGGTGATGGGCTTATATATGCTGCGGGACCACCTGAGCCGCGCCGCCACGGGCTTTGCGGAATTTGAGACCGCCGTGAACCCCGGGCTGCACCTGTCCCTCTGCGTGCTGTGCCTTGTCTTGGGGGCCCTGCACTGCTTTCTGGCCGTCTGCCTGTGCGCGGGCCGGGACCCCTTTAAAAAGGCCCCCCTGCTGTACCTGCCCGGGGTGGCCTGGGGCATGGCCCAGCTGGTGGCCGTGTACGTGTTCTACGCCCGGTCCTCCTCAACGGTGGAAAACCTCTACTCCCTTATTTCCAGCGGCCTTATGCTGCTGGCGCTGTTCTACCTCTCGGCGGCCCTCTCGGGCGCGGGGGAACCCCGAGCCCTTATGCGGCTCTATATCTTCGGGGGGCTCTCGGCGGTGCTGACGATACCCTATGACCTCTCCAACATAGTCCTTGCCCTGAGGGGCACGACCTACTTCGGGGAGCTGCCCGCCATATACGCCCTGGGACGGCTGTCCGTGTGTATGTTCCTGCTGTCCTTTATCCTGAGCGTATACAGGACCGGCGTGGACAAGGGCCTTGACGGCGCGGTGACGGCAAAGGGCGAGGGGGCTTGACAAAGGGGCTGTGAGCGGGTATAATAAGCATAGAGAAAAAAGCGGGCAACTGCCAAAAGTTTCAAAGTTTGCGACTTTGAAGCTTGCTTCTGAAAAGAAGCCGGAACGGCTGGGCCCAGTTAATAGTTATTTTTGAAAAAGTAGCCATTTCCCTGGTCCGGGTGCGGCTACTTTTTCATGCTACCAATCGTGAATGCCAGAAGCATGGTCACGATAAGCTGGAGCAGGTCCAGCACAACTTCAAGAGCCTGGTAGGTATCCAAAAGTATCACCTCCGTCCATATGAGCGTCTCCACGCGAAAGGGGGAGCTCTATGTAATCGGAAGTATCAGGCCTTCCGTAAAAGACCCAGCCGCTGAGTTGAAGGAATCCCTCAACCCTCACCGTTTTTGACAGTTGTCCTTATCCGACATTATATCCTATTTTTTGCGGGCTGTCAATCCTCCAGCTCGTTGACGACCCCCACCCGGTCCACCGCCAGCACCGCCCGGTACGCGGGGTCCAGGGCCTCCACGGCCCGGGTCACCCGCTCCTTCACCTGCTGGTCGCTGTCCTTTACGGAGAAGGGCACCGCCACGTCGAACAGCACGTTGGAGTGGGTCACCCCCCAGACCACTCGGAAGTCGTGGAGGGCCCCCTGGGGATAGAGGGTCTTCACCCCCTCCAGCACCCTTTTTTGCAGCTCGTTGGCCTTTTCGTCGCAGGTTATCACCGGGTCCAGGTGTATCACCAGGTGTATGCCCTCCTGCTCCAAAAAATCCCGCTCGATGTTGTCGATAAGGTCGTGGCTTATGAGTATGTCCTCCTCGGCGGGGACCTCGCAGTGGACGCTGGCGAAGGTGCGGCCCTGGCCGTAGCTGTGGACCGTCAGGTCGTGTATGCCGATTATGCCCTCATAGCCGCGTATCTTCTCGCATATTCCCCGGACCAGCTCCCTTTTGGGGGCTGGTCCCAGAAGGGGGTCGGCGGTCTCCATAATGAGCTTTACACCGGAAATGACGATAAATGCCGCCACAATAAGGCCCAGAAAGCCATCCAGATTAAGGCTTGTAAGGCGGGTGATAATAGCCCCCAGCAGCACCACCCCGGTGGAGATAACGTCGTTGCGGCTGTCGCTGGCGGTGGCAAGTAAACTCCCGCTGTCTATCCTTTTGCCCACCCTGGTATAAAAAAGGCAGAGCCAGAGCTTTATGAGTATGGATATGACCAGCACCGAGAGGGCTATGGGCCCGAACTCCGCCTTTTCCGGCGAGAGTATCTTCAAAAAGGACGTGCGCCCCAGCTCCAGGCCCAGAAACAGCACGATAAAGGACACTATCACCCCGCAGAGGTACTCGATCCTGGCGTGGCCAAAGGGGTGCTCCCGGTCGGCGGGCTTTTCCGAGAGCCGGAAGCCCACCAGCATGATGATAGAGGACCCGGAGTCCGTCAGGTTGTTCACCGCGTCCGCCATAATTGCCACGCTGCCCGAGAGGAGTCCGGCCAAGAGCTTTATCACAAACAGCAGTATGTTCGTGCCGATGCCCACGGCCCCAGCCAGGCTCCCCTGGCGTTCCCTTGACATCTCCTTCATTGCAGTATACTCCCCCCAAGGCTGTCAATGCCTACTATCAGCGGGAAGTCCTTTAAAGTCAGCTTCTTCACCGACTCGCAGCCCAAGTCCTCAAAGGCTATCACTTCGCACCCGGTGATGCACTTGGCCGCCAGGGCCCCCGCTCCGCCAACAGCGCAGAGGTACACGGCGCCGTTTCGCTTCATGGCCTCTATGACCTCTTTGGAGCGGCCGCCCTTGCCTATCATGCACCGAAGCCCCAGGTCCAGAAAGCGCGGGGTATAGGGGTCCATCCGGGCGCTGGTAGTGGGCCCGCAGGAGCCGATGGGCATACCCTCGGGCGCGGGGGTGGGCCCGGCGTAGTATATTGCCGCCCCCGAGAGGGAGTAAGGCGGCTCCTCGCCCCGGTCCAGCATCTCCGTTATGCGCTTATGGGCCGCGTCCCTTGAGGTGTACGCCGTGCCGGAGAGCAGCACCCGCTGGCCCGCCCGCAGGTCCCCTGACCGCTCCTTTAGCTCCGATGTGTTTAGCTTTATCTCGTCCATATCTGACATCTCCCTCTCATAGCTCAAGGTCAAGAAAATACTCCCTTTCGGTCTCCCTTACCACCTTAAAGCCCAGCTTTTGGTGCATTTTTAGGGAGCTTTCGTTCCATTTGTACACCGTGGAGTTCCTAATCCTTGTGTACCCCAGCTCTCTCAGCCTGTCGATGACCGCCTTCATCACCAGCGTGCCCAGGCCCCGCCCCCGGTACTCCCCCCGCCAGATGGCAAGGGGCGGGTTCTCGTCCTTCACTGTCACATCGCCCACAGGCACGTATTCGCCGTTCTCCAGGGCCTCGATAAAGTAGAGCTCGCCGTTTTTGTCAAGGTATGCGAACATCCAGCGCACATACTCAAGGTCGGGTATCTTGTCCCGGTCGAAGATACCCTCGGAGTTCTCGTAGACCGCCGGGTCCCGGTAGCCCTCTAGCGCCAGCTCGTAATGGCCGTCGTAGCGGTGCAGGCGGTACTCTCCGGCTAGCTGTATCTGATGGGGCTGGGGCATTCCTGGGATTGGCATGGGGTTCTCCTTTGGTATAGTAAGCGGTCCCGGCGATGCCGGAACCGCTTAATTGTTTTGGTATGTTTAGAGCCCGACTTGGCCAAAGGCCAATGTCGTCGGCAACAGGTCGTGGGGCTCTCGCCCCAAACCCTAGCAAGCTTAAGGCCAGCTTGACCGGCCAAGTTTTGCCCCCAGTCAGTTCAGAGGTGTTGGGCGAAGCCCAACAGGGGGCGTGGGGGCTTGCCCCCACATCTCTAAATGGGGTGGGTGGGCGGGCGAAGTCACTTCACCCAGAACAGCTCGATCTCCTCGCCCAGGGGCCCATAGAAGAACGCGTTGCGTATGGGCTTGCCGCAGAGCTCCAAATCCTGGGGCTCCACCCGCACGGTGTACCCGGCCCTGCGCACGTCCTCAACTATCTCGTCCAGTCCGCCCCCGCACCAGAAGGCCACGTGAACCAGGGGGCCATCGGTCCCGTGGGCGGTCTCGCTGGGTATAATCTCCATGCAGGAGTTGTCCCCGCAGGACACCATCAGGCACGGGGTGTCCTCGTCCCCCCAGCTGTCCTTAATGGGGAAGCCCAGGAGCTTTGTATAAAAATCCACGGTCTCGGTATATTTATCCGCCGTCGGGAACACGGCAATATGGTGTACGCCTGTGATTTTAGTCATCCTGTACCTCTCTTATTTGCGGTTGAATATGGACATGATGTCCGTAAAGGTGTCGTCGTCGTCTATCACCGCCGGGTCCACCTTGGGCTCCGGCGTGCGGTAGCTGGAGGTGGAGCGCACCGTGGTGCCCGCGTTCCCGGGGCTGCGGCTGGTGATTATGTGGCTGTCGGCCTTGTTGGCGTTAGAGGCGGGGTTGGGGCTCAGAAAGTCCTCGTCCAGGTCGATGTCCAGGGCCGGGCGCTTCTCGCCGTTCATCCCCTCGAAGCCCGTGGCGATGACCGTCACCAGCATTTCATCCTGCATATTCTCGTCAAAGGTGGCGCCCCAGATTATGTTCGCGTCCGGGTGGGCCCGCTCGGTGACTATCTGAGAGGCGGTGTCTATCTCGTCCAGGGCTATGTCCGCGCTGGAGGTTATGTTGATGATAACGCCCCGGGCCCCGGCTATCTTGGTCTCTAAGAGGGGGCTGGAGATGGCCGCCATAGCCGCCTGCTCGGCCTTGTCCTTGCCCTTGCCGTGGCCCACGCCCATATGGGCGTAGCCCGCGTCCTGCATGACGGACTTCACGTCCTCAAAGTCCAGGTTCACTATGCCGGGCAGCTGGATAAGGTCGGAGATGCTCTGCACGCCCTGGCGCAGCACGTCGTCCGCCACCTGGAAGGCGTTGGCCAAGGTTATCCGCTCGTCGGACACCAGCTTCAAGCGCTCGTTGGGTATCACCACCAAAGAGTCCACATGCTCCCGCAGCTGCGCTATGCCCTGCTCCGCCTGCTCCATACGGCGGCGGCCCTCAAAGGCGAAGGGCTTTGTGACTATGCCCACCGTAAGGGCCCCCTGCTCCCTGGCTATCTTTGCCACCATCGGCGCAGCGCCCGTGCCCGTGCCGCCGCCCATGCCGGCGGTTATAAAGACCATGTCCGCGTCCTTCAGGGTCTGCAAAATCACCTCGCGGCTCTCCTCGGCGGCCTTCTCGCCCACCTCGGGCTTAGAGCCCGCGCCCCGGCCGCTGGTGAGCTTCTCCCCCAGCTGCACCTTTATAGAGGCCTGGCTGCGCAGAAGGGCCTGCTTGTCGGTGTTCATGCACACCAGCTCCACGCTCCGCACCCCGGCCGAAGCTATGCGGTTCACGGCGTTGCCGCCGCCGCCGCCCACGCCCACCACTTTTATGGTCTGTGGGGTCTCGTCCAGCAGATTGTCAACTTCAAAAGGCATTTTTTACTTCCACCCTTCATTTCTCTTTCTTTTAGCTTTATATATCCGACGTCCAAATCCTGGCTTCTCCTCCGTCGCCGGATTACGTCAACCTAATGTTACAAAGTATAATTTAACACTTTTTACGGGAAATTGCAAGGTCAAACTTGTAAAAAACCTTGGAAAACCGTGTTTTTTTCTTAAAAATACGCCGCACCGAACTCCCGCATACAATATATATGGGTCACCCGGTAAAGGGCGTGTCCGGGATGCCCTCCCCCCGGCCCGGCTCCGGCGTGGGCTCCGCGCCGGTCTCAGGAACGGCACCGTCTTCGGGAACAGTACCGTCAGGGGCAGGGGTGGGCTCCGCGCCGGTCTCAGGCGTAGTGCCGCCGGGGGCGGGGGTGGGGCTGCCCTCGCCGGGGGTGAAGTAGGAGCGCTTCTTTGTGGGCAGGTATGAAAGGTCCAGCACGCCGCTCTCCTCGGGCTTTATGCCCCTCTCGTCCGTAAGGTTCCCCCAGGCCCATCTGAGCTTATACTCCAGCTGCACCTCGCCCCCAAACCTGCACTCCACCCGGTCCTGGTACCACAGCCGGAGGTTCATCAGGTCCGACAGGTCCATCCTCGTGAACTCCCCGGCGGGGTTTTGCCCCTCCTCGGAAAGGCTGCCCATAGCGTCCATCAGCTCCAAAAACACCGTTGAGCGCTCCTCGTTCTGAAGCTCCATTATATCCCCGGGGCTCACGGCCTTGGGAGACACTCCGATAACCTGCAGGAGCCCCTCCTTGGGCCCCGCCCCGGTCTCCAGCACCTTGCCCCCCGCGTCCACCACGTACCACACGCCGTCCCCCTGCATGGAGCAGAGGGGGACGGCGGCGGTTATCTCTATGTTCACCGTGCCGGGTATCTGCCGGGTTATCTTTGCCTTTGCTATATATGGCAGCTCCCGCTCCAGCTTTTTCTCCCGGTCGGCGGCGGGTATCAGCAGCAGGTTATCGCCGGTCTTGAAGCCGCATATTTTCAGTATATCGGCCTCCTCGTATATCTGGTCGCCGGACACCCGCACCGTGGTCACCCGCAACAGCAGGGACTCCACCAGGAAGCCCGTGCCCAAAAGCATCGCCGCCAGCGTCAGCACTATCAGCACCCGCCGCTTCAAAAGGCTCATGGGCTTTTTGCGTGGACGTTCGCGGCCCCGTTCAGCTGAACGGCTCCGTTCGGCTGAACGGCTCCGTTCGTTTGGGCGCTGGCGCTGGCTGGAGCCCGGGCGCTGCCGCTGGCCGCTGGCTGGGCGCCCGCTGGCCCTGGTGGAGGTGGTGCTGGGCTTTGAGGGCTTCGCCTTCTTCTTTTTGGCGTGGGGGTCGGCTCGCTGCGCCAGGCCAGCTCGCTGTGCCTTCCGTTCGGCCTGGCGCTGGCGCGCGGCCTCGGCGGCCGTGGGCCTGGCCTCGGAAAACCACTCGGGCCGGGACTGCGTTCCGCTTGAGGTGGACCTTATGTCTTCAAAGCCCTGGCGCTCCCGCGCGGGCCCTCCTTTGGCGCTCAACTGCCGCTCCCCCCTTTTTTCTGAAACCCAAGGTTTCAGGCTTCCTGGTCAGAAAACTTTTTAAAAAAAGTTTTCTAACAACTTTCAAAAACTTTTACCCTTGCCCCCAATAAGGCAAGCTTCTCCCCAATGTCCTCATAGCCCCTCTTTACAAACTCCGTCCCCTCTATCCTGGTGCTCCCCCGGGCGCAGAGCCCCGCCACTATCAGCGCGGCCCCGCCCCGAAGGTCCGCGGCCTCTACCGCCGCCCCCGAGAGCTCCGGGACCCCCTCTACCACGGCCACCTTCCCCTCTACCTTTATCCGGGCCCCCATCCTTGTGAGCCCCTCTGTGTGCCTGTAACGGTTCTCAAATATGTTCTCCACAAATACGCTGGTCCCCTCGCCCACCGCCGCCATGCTCATCACCACCGGCTGTGCGTCCGTGGGAAAGCCTGGATAGGGCATGGTGCGGATGTGCCGCACGGCCGAGAGCTGCCTTGGGGCCGAAATATTAAGGCTGCCCCCCAGCTGGCGGACCTGGCAGCCGCTCTCCTCAAAGGGGGAGAGCATCGGTAGAATATGGGTATTGTCCACGTCCCGCAAGGTCACGTTGCCCCCGGTCACCGCCGCGGCGGCCATATAGGTGACGGCGGCTATCCTGTCGGGCATCACCCTGTGCTCGCAGCCGTAGAGCTCCTCTACCCCGTCGATGATTATGCAGCTCTCCCCCGCCCCGTATATCCGCCCGCCGCAGCGGTTCAGATATTCCGAGAGGTCGCAGATCTCCGGCTCCCTGGCGGCGTTGGCGATGATGGTGGTGCCCTTGCCGCAGACAGCGGCTAAAATAAGGTTCTCCGTGGCCCCCACGCTCGGGAAGGAGAGGGACACATAGGCGCCGTTTATCCCCCCGGGACAGCTGCACTCCAGCCACCCGCCGCACTCCTTTACCTGGACCCCCAGCCGCCTTAAAGAGGAGATATGCAGGTCGATGGGCCTGGGCCCCAGCTCGCAGCCCCCCGGCGGGCAAAGCCGGGCCTCCTTGCAGCGGCTGAGTATGGCCCCCAGGAACACGATGGACGAGCGCATACGGCGCATAAGCTCCTCGGGTATCTCGTGGCAGGTGATGCTGCTGTCCACAATAAGGTCGTGGCCCTCGCGCCTGCACACGCAGCCCAGGTGCCTCAGTATCTCTATGGCCGTGTCCACGTCCGAAAGGTCCGGGCAGTTGTGCAGCACCGTCTGGCCCTTACAGAGCAGGGCCCCGGCCAGAAGGGGCAGGGTGCTGTTCTTGGCCCCCTGGACTGAAAGCTCCCCCGAAAGCCTTGCGGGTCCGTCAATTATCATCATAGGTAACACCTCGATTATGTTAGCTATGATATATTATGACCCTTATCCGTTTTTGTGATTGACGTACCTCCGCGCCGGTCCGTCGTCCCCTTGGACCATACAGTAAAACTCCCAGCCGTACCGCTCATAGAGCCCGGTATGGTCCGTCACAAGGTACAGCGTGTCAATGCCCATAGCGCCCATGTCCTCACAGACCGTCTTTAAGAGCGCTCCCGCTATCCCCCGGCCCCTATAGGGCTCGTCCGTATACACGGCGCAGACGTTGGGGGCAAGGTCCGGGCGCCTCCGCAGGAGCACGATCTCATAGTCCATTTCTATTTTCCTTTCGACCCATAGGCCTCTTTTATTACCTTGTAAATGCGGTTATTAGCGTCCAAAATGTCCATTTTCTGTGCGTTTTCACCCAGACTCTTTAGGCGCTCCGGGTCGGAGAGTATCTTCTCCACCTTTTTCCACAGGGCTTCGCCGGTCAAATCTTTTTCCTCAATTATCTCCCCCGCGCCCCGCTTCACCAGGGCCATGGCGTTATGGAACTGGTGGTTCTCCGCCACGTTAGGAGAGGGGATAAGTATCGATGCCTTGCCCTTGGCCTCTATCTCAGAAAGGGTCATGGCCCCCGCCCGGCTTATGACCAGGTCCGCCGCCGCAAGACAGGTGGGCATATTGTGGATATAGTCCAGCACCCTTATCTGGGGGTTCTTCGGCAGATCCAAGCCGTACTCGGAGAGCTCCTCTAAAAACATGGGGTCGTTCTGGCCGTAGCCGTGGATATGCTGGTATTTCCCGCTCTTGGCGCTTTCAGCCAGCATATACGCCGCCGCCCGGTTCAGCATTGCCGCCCCAAGGCTGCCCCCAAAGGACAGCACCAGGGGCCGGGAGTCCAGGCCCAGCTCCTTTCGGGCCTGCTCACGGTCCATGCGGAGCACCTCGCCCCGGACCGGGTTGCCGGTGATCACCGTGCGCACGCTCTCGTCGAAATATTTCTTCGCGTCCGGCACGGCCAGCAGGACGGTGTGCACCTGCTTTGACAGGAGCTTTGTGGTCACCCCCGGATAGGCGTTGGACTCGTGTATCACCGAGGGCACGCCCAGCTTTGCCGCCTCGCGTATCACCGGGCCGCTGACATAGCCCCCGGTGCCCACGCACACGTCCGGGGCAAAGTCCTTTATTATCCTCTTGGTCTCGGCGGTGGCGGTAAAGATGCGCTCCACCGTGCGGAGGTTTTTCATAAGGTTCTTAAAGCTCAGCCTGCGCTGGAAGCCCGATATGGTGATAAAGGCCATCTCGTACCCGGCCCGGGGCACCAGGCGCTCCTCCATGCCGCCCCTATTGCCCACATACAGTATCTTTGTATCGGGCTCCTGCTCCCTGAGATAGCCCGCCACGGCCAAGGCCGGATTTATGTGCCCGGCGGTGCCCCCGCCGGTGAAAAGTACCCTCATTCGCTTATCTCTCCCCCATCAGGTTTTCTCTACGTTGGCGCTTCTGGATATATTCAAAAGTATGCCCATCTCGCCCAGCAGCATCAGGAGCGACGTGCCCCCATAGCTGAAAAACGGCAGGCTTATGCCGGTGTTGGGCACGGTGTTCGTCACCACGCAGATGTTAAGGGCCGCCTGCAGGCCTATCTGCAGCGTCAGCCCCAGGCCCAGCATCATGCCGAACTTATCCTTCGCGTGCAGGGCGATATGCACCCCCCGCCACACCAGAAGGGCAAAGAGTATCATTATCACCAGCGCCCCGATAAGCCCCAGCTCCTCACAGACGATGGCGAAGATAAAGTCGTTCTGGGGCTTGGGAAGGTACATATACTTCTGCCTTGACTGCCCAAGGCCCACCCCGAACAGGCCGCCGGAGCCGATGGCGTACAAAGACTGCCTTGTCTGCCAGGTGGCGTCGTTCTCCTCAAAGGGGTTCAGCCACACGGCTATGCGGTCCATCTGATAGGCCTCAGAGCCGTCGTCCCCACCCCGGTTCATGTAGAGATACACCACCAACGCCGCCCCCAGGGCCGCCAGTATCAGCCAGCGGAGCCTTGTGCCCCCCACAAACATCATCATAAAGCCCAAAAGACCGATGATAAGGGTGCCGGAGAGGTGGTGCTCGGCCATGACCAGCCCGGCGAACACTACGAGCACCAGCCCGAAGGGCAGGGCGCCGTATACGAAGGTGTCCATTTTATCCTCCCAGCGGGATACCATGTCCGCAAAGAGGAGTATTATGGCGAACTTCGCCACCTCAGAGGGCTGCAAGCGCACGGGCCCCAGCTCCAGCCAGCGGGTGGCCTCGCCCTCCGAGGTGCCCATTATAAGGGTCAGCGCCAATAGCGCCACCGTGCCACCGGCCACTATGAGGGTCATCTTGCCCTTATGGTAGTAGTGGTAGTCGATGGTGGAGATAAAGAACATGGCGATAACGCCGAAAAGGGCAAAGCCCCCCTGGCGCAGGATATAGTAATAGCTGTTGTCCTCACGGTAGTAGCTTTCGGCGTAGCTGGCGGAAAAGAGCATCACAAGGCCGATGGCCAGAAGCACCATCACAAAGACGAAAAGGGGCATATCCATCCCCTCGCCCAGGGCGAAAAGCTTATAGTTTATCCTGCGCCTTCTGCGCCGGGGCGCCCGGTTTTCAGAGCGGCCCCGCTCCCTTTCCGGCTCCCCTCCGGGCACGCGGCTCAGGCCACGAGTTGTTCCAACTCGAGTTGTTCTCCCCGGGGCCGCTCCCGCCCGGGCTGTTCCTGCTGGCATAGACAGCGCTCCTTCCGTTTTTTTACTTTATTCTGTGCCTTTATACCCCGTACAATACAGAGAGTACAGCCAAAGCCCCGCCGAGAACCGTTACGGCGCAGAACACCCCGCATATCTTATATTCGCTCCAGCCGCACATCTCAAAGTGGTGGTGTATGGGGGACATCTTGAAAAGCCTTTTCCCGCCGGTGTGCTTGAAGTACGCGACCTGTAACACCACGGAGAGTATCTCCCCCCAGTATATGAGCCCCAAAGGCAGCAGCAGTAGGGGCATATCCAGCCCGAAGCTGAGAGCCGCCGCCATCCCCCCCAAAAACAGGGAGCCGGTGTCCCCCATAAAGACCTTTGCCGGGTGGAGGTTCCAGAGAAGGAACCCAAGGCACGCCGCCGCGGCGGCTGCGGACAGGAGGGTGAGCCCCGCCATATTCATGAGGGCCGCCGATATCCCCAGGGCCGCGAAGACGAACATGGAGACGCTGGCGCACAGGCCGTCTATGCCGTCGGTGAAGTTCACGGCGTTTGTAAGGCCCACTATAAGTATTGCCGCCAGCGGGTAGTATATGAGCCCCAGGTCCACGCTGCCAAAAAAGGGTATCGTGGTGGCGGTGTCGTCCCCGGCAAGGCGCAGGGAGAGAAGGTACGCCCCGGCCACCAGGAACTGCAGCGCCAGCTTCTGCTTTTCCGTCAGGCCCAGGTTCCGCTTTTTCCTGATGCTTATAAAGTCGTCCATAAAGCCGATGGCCCCAAAGCCCACGGCCATTAAGAGCCCCCCGAAGACCTTGGAGAGCATAAGGGGCGTCTCCCAGCCCAGCTGTGCATAACACAGCGGCAGGCAGAGAAGGGCCGCTATAACAATGCCCAGTATGAACATTACGCCGCCCATCGTGGGGGTGCCCTGCTTGTTCTTATGCCACTTGGGGCCTACCTCCCTGATAGTCTGGCCGAATTTCAGCTTATGCAAAAGCGGTATCAGCCAAAAGCCCAGCGCCGCCGTAATCCCGAAGGCGGCCGCCGCCGTCAGAGCCAACCATGTAGCGTTCATTTTCGCTTCCTCCTCAGCTATTATAGTAACCGCGCGGCTGTGCCGCCGCGGCGCTATACCCTCTGTCTATTCCGCCGTGTATATGTCCGTGTTCACCTTGCTGCCGAAGGTCAGGGTCACCACAGTGCCCTTCTTCACCTTCACCCCGGGCTCTATGCCCTGGAGCATCACCACCGCATCGTCGTCCCGGCTGCCGTTTATGGTGACCTGAAGGTCGCTTATGGCCGCCTGGAACACGGCGTTGGCAAGGTCCATCTCGAAGAAGTCCGGCACCTCTGTCAGGGTGCTGTTCACATCATACCCCGAGGTATACAGCACCACCTTGCCGTTCTGTGGCACAGAGGTCCCCCTCTCGGGGATCTGCTCGGTTATCCGCTGGTCCGGGTCCTCGCCGCCGATGATATCGTACTCAAGCCCGGCCTCCTCGAGCTCCTCCAGGGCCTCGCTGAGGGTCTTGCCCGCCACCGAGGGGGCCACGGTGTCCCGCTGCTCGTTGTACTCGTCCTCCGAATACATGACCTCTACCCCCAGATATGGCAGCAGCTCCTGCATTATGGCGGAGAAGATGGGCCCGGCGATGGCGTTGCCCGCGGTATAGCCGCCGTTATTTAAATCGTCCGGCTCGTCGAAGAACACAAGCAAAGCGTACTTGGGGTCCTCCGCCGGGGCAAAGCCGCAGTAGGAGGCGATATAGGTCATCCGGGCGGTGGGGTCCTTTAACAGGTCCTGGTTGTGCTTATCCACCTTCTCGGAGGTGCCGGTTTTGCCGCAGACCCTATAGCCCGAGACATAGCCGCCACGGGCCGTGCCCGAGGCCACGTTCTGCCTGAGGATGTCGGAAAGGGTGGCGCTGGTGCTCTCGGATATCACCTGGCGGCGGTAGCTCTTGTCCGCGCTCTTTACGATGTTGCCGTCCCCGTCCACGATCCTGTCCACTATATGTGGCCGCACAAGGTAACCCCCGTTGGCAACCGCCGCCGAGGCGGTTATCATCTGTATGGGGGTGATGGAGAAGTTCTGGCCGAAGGACTCCACCACCAGCTCCACCTTGCCCATTTCCTCCCGGCTGTGCAGTATGCTCCCGGCCTCGCCGGGCAGGTCTATCCCGGTCTTATCCTCAAAGCCGAAGGCCTGCCTGTAGCGGCAGAACACGTCCGGGCCAAGCTCCGCGCCGATGTGCATGAACCATGGGTTGCAGGAGTTGCAGAGCCCCTCGCGGAAGGTGGTGGTGCCGTGGCCCGAGTGGTTCCAGCAGTGTATAGGGTCCTTGAGCCCCTCGAACTTCTCATAGCCCTTACAGGTATAGGTGGTGTCCTCGGTGATTATCCCCTCCTCTATGCCCATTGACCCCGTGCACATCTTATAGACCGAGCCCGGGTAATAGAGGTCGGACACCCCCTTGTTGCGCCACTGGGTGTTCAGAGCCTCCCGCCGGGCCTCCTGCCGCTCCTCACCCTCGGGCAGGGTCTCTATCTCCTTTAAAAGGTTCTGGTCCAGTATGGTAAAGGGGTCGTTGGGGTCGAAGTTGGGGTGGGTGGCAAGGCCCAGTATGCCCCCGGTGTCCACGTCCATCATCACCGCCACGGCGCCGTTCTGTATCTTGAACTTCTCTATGCCCTCTGCCAGGTACTTTTCAAGGACGCTCTGCACCGTCTCGTCAATGGTCAGCACCAGGTCATAGCCGTCCTGGGCCTCCACTATCTGCTCATACTCAAAGGGCATATCCGTGCCGAAGGCGTTCTTTGCCGCCACAAGCCGCCCGGCGCTGCCGGAGAGCTCCTCCTCATAGTAGAGCTCAAGGCCCACCAGGCCGCTGTTGTCGTCGCCGGTGAAGCCCAGAATATTTGAGGCCACCGTGCCGTAGGGGTAGTACCGCTTATAGTCGGGGATAAGGCGTATGCCGTCGCTTATCTTGTTATCCTCCATAAACTTCACTATGCGGTCCCGCACGTCGGTCTCCACCTTGCGCTCCACCACGTCGTAGTAGGAGCCCGCCACCCCCGTGCGCTCATAGAGCTCCATGGCGTCCAGCTCCAGTATCTCCGAAAGGCCGTTGGCCACTATCCTTCTCAGGTTGTCGTTGTCCGCAAGGTAGTGGGGCTCTAAGACCACCGTCCAGACCGAGGCGCTCTGGGCCAGGACCTTTGTGCCCGTAGCGTCGTATATGGTGCCCCGCATGGCCGGGAGCCCGGTACTTCTAAGGCTCTGCTCCAGGGCGGCGGATTTCAGCTCCTCGCCCTCTATGAGCTGCCAGTGCACAAGACTTATAGCCGCCGCGCCAAAGCCCACGATAAGCAGGGCGTACATCAGCCCCAGCGCCTTCTTCTTTATTTTTTCTGTGGTGCCCTTTGCCATACGCCGCCTCCAAGTTTTTTTAGAAAAGCGAGAGCCAACATCGGGATTGGCCCTCGTTTTGCGTTCTTCTTTATTTTTATTCGCGCAAGCCGGCGCTTATGCGCGGGACTTGGCCGCAGGCCAATGTCAGGCGAACCAGCCCTTCACCGCTGCCCACATTCTCTCAACCCACGAACCCCCGCCGGTCTCCTGCACCACCGTGCCCTTGTCCTGCTGGGTCACGTGCAGGTACACCACCTGGGACGAGCTCAGCTTTCCCATGCCCAGCTCCTCCACGGCGTACTGCTCCACCTGGGCGTCGGTCATCTTCTGGGCCGCCTGCATGGTAAGCTGCACCTCCAGGCTCTGGGCCTCCTCAAGGTCGTTTTTTGTGGCGGATATCTCCTCGTTTATCTCCGCCAGCTGCACCTCGCTCACCAGGGCCGCCGCGCTCACCCCGCCCACAAGCAGTATCGCCAGCATACACTTCACGATGGCCGTGGTGTTGCGCCGCAGCTTTTTCCGGGTCTCCTGCTTCTCCCGCTGCCGCTCCTGCCGCCGGGGCAGCTCCACTACCTTTCTTTCCGGCTGCTCCTCTATCTGCGGCTGTTCAAGGGCGTAATCGTCTATTACCGCCCCATTGGAGCTTATATCTTCAAAATATGAAAAGTCATAGGCCTCCGCTCGGTTTGCCATTCGCTGTCTCCCCCCGCCAAATACTTTATCCTGCTCCGCCAGAGCTCCGCAGGCTGAAGTACCGGCCTTTTTTCACTCACCCAAAAATTTTACGGTTCCAAAAGTAATTACAGCTTCTCCAGGACCCTGAGCCTTGCGCTCCTGGCCCTCGGATTCTCCTCCAGCTCCTCGGTCGAGGGGGCGAGCCCCCCTTTATGCACCAGCTTCCCCCTGGGCTTTTTGCCGCATACGCACACCGGGAAGTCCGGCGGGCAGGTGCAGCCCCTGCAATATTCGGCCATCCTGCGCTTCACTATCCTGTCCTCTAAGGAATGGAAGGTTATCACCGCCAGCCGCCCCCCGGGCTCCAAAAGCTCCAGGGCTCCGTCAAGCCCCTCCGACAGCGCGTCCAATTCGCCGTTGACGGCTATCCTCAGGGCCTGGAAGGTGCGCCTTGCCGGGTGGCCCTCGGCCCGTCTCACCGCCGCTGGCACGGACCGCTTCACTATCTCCGCCAGCTGTCCGGTGGTCTCTATGGCCCCGTGCTCCCGGGCCCTGATTATCCCCGCCGCTATCCTTCCGGCGCTCTTGTCCTCGCCGAAGCGCCATATAATGTCCCTCAGTTCCCCCTCTGAAAGGCCGTTCACCAAATCATAGGCGCTTGTCCCCTCACGGCTCATGCGCATATCCAAGGGCGCGTCGTGGTGATAGGAGAACCCACGCTCCGGCGCGTCCAGCTGATACGACGACACCCCCACGTCCAGGAGCACGCCGTGGGCCCTCTCCAGACCGTTCTCCCGGGCAAGCTCCCCCATGCGGCGGAAATTCCCCCTTGCCGCCGTGAAATTGGGCCAATGCCCCAGCCGCTCTGTGGCGGCCTTTATAGCGTCCGGGTCCTGGTCTATCCCCAGCAGCCGGCCCGTGCCCCCAAGGGCCTCGAGTATGGCCGCCGAGTGGCCCCCGCCCCCAAGGGTGCCGTCGATGTACCGGCCCCCGGGCCTTATATCAAGGGCCTCTATGGTCTCCCGAAAGAGGACAGGCTTATGTATGAAATCCATTGCCATATGCCCCCCTCTGCGCTATAATAAAATAATATGCTAGAACGTCAGAAGGTTCATAAGCTCCTCTACGTCCTCCGGGCTCTGCGCGTCGTTATAGGCCTGCCAGCGTTCTGTGTCCCATAGCTCCGCTCTGGTGGAGGCGCCCACCAGGGTCACGTCCTTTATAAGCCCCGCGTGCTCCCGGAGCTTTTCGGGGATGAGTATTCTCCCCTGTTTGTCGGGCTCCACCTCGGCCGCCTGGCCGAAGGTCTTGCGTAAAAGCAGCTTCGCCTGCTTTGGGGGCAGCGCCTTTATCTTCTCTGTGGCTATGCCCACCTGCTCCTCGGACAGAAGGTTCAGGCACCCGTCCGTGCCTATCATGACGTAGAACCTCTCCCCCAGCTCCTCACGAAAGCGGGACGGCACCGTTACCCGGCCCTTGGGGTCCATGCTGTGCTGATATTCACCTGTTAGCATGGTCTTTCACCCCACTTTGCCCCACTTTACCCCACTTAGCTGCTTTTCATTATACCCTAATCCCCCCTCAAATGCAACCGCAAAATCTTGTTTCTCCCCGAGAAACCAAAACTTAGAACGTATCTTCGACCCTATATTGTGGGAACAAAAATTCCCCTTGCACCATTTGGCAAGGGGAAAATTATCATTACTCTTTATTTGGCTACAGTGCACAAAATACCCGGCTTACATTTGTGAGGATTCTATGACTTCACGTTCGTGAAGTCCTGCTCACATCTGTGAAGACCTCTGGGAGTTCTTGATGTTCTGCCTGGTCTTGCGAAGCTCCGTGAGGCTCTCGGAGATGGACTCGTCCGTGCGGCGCATGATGTCCTCTACATACTCGTTGCAGGCCTTCTTGGTCTCCCGGGCCTGGGCCTGGGCCTGGGTGAGTATCTCGTTGGCCCGCTGCTGGGCCTTGAGGACCACCTCCTCCTGGCTGACCAGGGCCTTGGCCCGCTCCTCGGCGGCCTGTAGGATGCTGTCGCCCTCTCGCTTTGCCTCGTTGATTATCTGGCCGTGGTCCGCCACGATGGTCTTCGCCTGGTTTATCTCCTCGGGGAAAACGTCCCGGATATCGTCAAGGATAGCCCGTATCTCCTCGCTGTCCACCAGCACCTTGCCAGAGGAAAGGGGCATCTTCCACCCCTTGTCCAGCACGTCGTACATCTCGTCTATCAGGTCTTCAATGGTAGCTTGATTGTTGCTCATTTTATCCGTTTCCTTTCCCTATGGCTTTATTCCGCGCAGAGCCGCTCCCTTATAGTCTCAAGAATGCACCCGGGCACAAAGTGGGAGATGTCCCCCCCAAAGCCCGCCACCTGCTTTACCATGGAGGAGCTTAAAAACATATGCTCCGCGCTGGTAGAGAGGAACATGGTCTCTAAAGAGGGGTTCAGCTTCTTGTTTGTCAGGGCCTGCTGGAACTCGTACTCGAAGTCCGTTAAAGCCCTCAGACCCTTTACCACCACCGCGGCCCCCCGGTCCCTGGCGTAGTCGGCCAAAAGGCCATCCACCCGGTCGCACTCCACGTTTAAAAGCCCCGCCGTTTCACAGACCCGCCGGAGCATCTCCAGCCGCTCCTCTACGGTGAAGCTGTACCGCTTGTCCGGGTTCACGGGCACCGCCACGATTATCCTGTCGAATATCTTGCTTGCCCGGCTTATTATGTCCAGATGGCCCAGGGTCACCGGGTCAAAGCTGCCCGGGCAGATGGCCGTGGTCATGTGTTCAGTCATTGGCTGGCTCCTCGCTCTGTGATTTTCTCCGGGCCCCCGGGGCCTCGTCTGCGTTCTCCTGCTCCCCGGCCCTATACGCTGTCACGGACGTTTTGCCATAGCGATAGACCTTGCGCTTTTCAAAATCCCCCGCCCTCTCGGGCAGAACCTCCCTGCTGCCATGCTCGCAGAGTATCACGCCCCCCGGGGCCATCCGCACCGACACAAGCTCCAGCGCCCGCTCCATGAGCCCCTCCCTATAGGGCGGGTCGAGGAAGGCGATATCAAAGGTCTCCCGCCCGGCCCGGAGATACCCGGCGAAGTCCGCGCCAACCACCCGGGCGCGGTCCTTAAAGCCCGCGGCGGCGAGGTTCTTTTCTATCACCCTTACGGCCTCCCGGCTGCTGTCCACAAAGACGGCCTCCCTCGCCCCGCGGCTCAGGGCCTCCAGCCCCATCTGCCCGCTCCCGGCGAACAGGTCCAGGAACCTGCGGCCCTCTATATTAAACTGCAATATATTAAAGACCGACTCTTTCACCATGTTCGTCGTGGGCCGCACCTCTGTCCCCGCCGGGGACAGCAGCGCCTTGCCCCGGCGCTCTCCTGCTATGATTCTCATACATTCTCCCTAAGGTCGCGGGACTCTGTACCACGACCTGCAACCTTTGAAAAGGTGGACGAAACTTTTACCTATACTTTGTTATTATGCCATTTTTCTTAACGGTTGTCAACTATTTTCCCCATGAAAATAGTCAAAAACCCTCTTCGCCGCCGGTTTCGTCATCCCCGGAGCCCGCTCCAGCTCAGAAAGCTCCGCCTCCCCCACCGCCGCCACGGTCTTGAAGTGCTTTAAAAGGGCCTTTGCCCTCTGTGGCCCCACCCCCTCAATGGACAAAAGGGTGCTGGAGATGGCGGACTTTTTTCTCTGCTGCCTATGGTAGCCGATGGCAAACCTGTGCACCTCGTCCTGTATTGTGGAGAGCAGCGTAAAGGCCTTGCGCGTGGAGGTGATGGAGATCTCACCCCCGGACACGGCTATGGCCCGGGTGCGGTGCTTGTCGTCCTTCACAAGGCCGTACAGGGGCACGGACAGCCCCATGCCGTCCAGCACAGGCTGTACGGCGTTCACGTGGCCCCTTCCGCCGTCCAAAAGTATCAGGTCCGGCATACGCCCGAAGCCGGTGTTATCCCCCTCCCGCTGCTTCTCCCGGTACTCGGAAAACCGCCGGGCTATGACCTCCCGCATGGAGCCGTAGTCGTCCTGGCCCTCCACGGTCTTTATCTTAAAGCGGCGGTACGCGGCCTTCAGCGGCCGGCCGTTCTCAAAGACCACCATTCCCGCCACGTTCTCGCCCCCCTGGAGGTTCGAGATATCGTAGCACTCGATATAAGCCGGGGCCTTCTCAAGGCCAAGCAGGCGCCGAAGCTCGTCCAGAGCCGAGGCGTCCCTTCCGCTTAGGCCCGACTGCTGGGCCAGGTATTCGGCGGCGTTGCTGTGGCACATCTCCACCAGCTGCTTCTGGCTGCCCTTCCGGGGCACGTTTATGCGCACGGTTTTCCCACGCTTCATCTTTGCGGAATATAGGTCCGTCAGCCACCGGGCTATAAGCTCCTGGCCGTCACAGGGGCCGTCCAGGGTCACCACCGGGGGTATGCGGTCCCTTATCCCGTAATACTGCCGCAGAAACTCAGAGCGGACCTCGGGGTCGCTGCCGGTGCCCTGGGTTATGAAGCTCTCCCGGTCGGTGAGCTTGCCGCCGGTGAAACGGAACACCTCGAAGGCAGTCCGGCTCTCCCCCTGGGCAAGAGCTATCACGTCCTGCTCCGGCACCCGGCTCTCCACCACCTTCTGCCGGTCCCGGAGCTTCTGTAGGGCGTTTATCCTGTCCCGAAGCCGGGCCGCCAGCTCGAAGTCCAAATCCTCGGCGGCCTGCTCCATGCGCTTTGTCAGCTCCCTTATAGAGGTGCCGCTGCCGCCCTTTACAAAGTCCAGTGCCTGCTGAAAGGCCTCGATATAGTCCTCTCCTCTGATCCTTCCCCGGCACGGGGCGCAGCACTGGTCGATATAGAAGTTGAGACAGGGCCGGGACTTGCCCATATCCCTTGGAAACTTCTTGTTGCAGTCGGGCAGCTTGAAGATCTTCCGGGCGGCGTCCACTGTCTCCCTTATGGACCAGTAGCTGAGATATGGTCCGATATACTTCGCCCCGTCGTCCTCCTTCTGCAAGACCGCCGAGAGCCTGGGCCACTCCCCGCCGCTGACCCTTATATAGCAGTAGCCCTTGTCGTCCTTCAATAGTATATTATACTTCGGCTGGTGCTGCTTTATAAGGCTGCTCTCAAGAACAAGGGCCTCGAATTCGCTGTCGGTCAGAATATACTCGAAGTAGTCCACGTTCGACACCATCTGGCGCACCTTTGCGTCGTGGTTCTTCTCAGAGCCAAAATACTGGCTCACCCGGTTTTTAAGGGCCTTTGCCTTTCCAATATATATTATCTCCCCGGACTTATCGTGCATGATGTACACCCCGGGGGTCAGGGGCAGCTGCAGGGCCTTCGCCCTGAGCTCCCTGCGCTTTTCCTCTCTCTCGTCCACGGATGTCCCTCCCCGCAAGAAAAAAGCACCGCAAAACTGCGGTGCCCTAAAAACTCACAGCCTTACTCAGCGAACCCGGAATTCACCAGGGCCACCAGCGCGTCGACGGCCTCCTGCTCGTCGGCGCCGTCGGCGATGATGCGGATGGTCACGCCGCCCACGATACCCAGGCTCAATACGCCCAAAAGGGACTTGGCGTTTACCCTGCGCTCCTCTTTCTCTACCCAGATAGAAGACTTGAACTCATTAGCCTTCTGGATAAAGAAAGTAGCGGGGCGGGCGTGCAGACCGACCTGATTCTGAACCAGAACTTCCTTTGCGCACATGTACATTCACTCTCCTACAGAATTTTGAAATTGGACCCCAAAGATACTTGTTTTACTGCGCTCGTGCCTTTTACGCGGCTTCCTTCTGCGCTTTGGACTTCGCGTCTGTCTCTGTAAAGCCAGCCCCGAAGCCCCTAAAAACTACGCTAATTATACCCACATTTTGTCCCGCAGTCAACAAGTTTTCCGCATTTTTGGGCAGTTGACCAAGGAAAAATTTATATTCAACCTCTGAGTGTACAGTTTGAACAAACCTTTTGAAACTTTTTTTCAGTGCTTATTTTTCATATACAGCACATAAAGCTCCGGCCTGTTGACTTTTGTGACAGAGATTGACTGCTCATGCCGCCATTTTTCAATGTTGCCGTGGTGGCCGGAGAGGAGCACCGGGGGAACCTCACGCCCCCGCCAGACCTCGGGTCTTGTGTACTGTGGATACTCCAAAAGGCCGTTATAGTGGCTTTCCTCCTCAAAACACACGTCCTCAGACAGCACTCCCGGCAGCATACGGCTTACCGCGTCCGTCAGTATCATGGCCGGGAGCTCGCCGCCGGTCAGCACAAAATCCCCAATGGAAATTTCTTCCACTCCATACTCGTCCAGCAGCCTCTGGTCCACCCCCTCATAGTGCCCGCAGAGCAGTATCAGCCCCGGCTCCGCCGAGAGCTCCCGGGCCCTTTTCTGGTCCAGCACCCGGCCCCGGGGGGACATATATATGATATGCGGCATATACCCCAGGTGCTCTTTTAATGCGTCCAGCCCCCGGGCAAAGGGCTCTGCGCAGAGCAGCATACCCTTACCCCCGCCGAACACCGTGTCGTCCACCCGGCCCCTTCTGTCCGGGGAGAAGTCCCTTAGCTGGTGGCAGCATACCTGTAAATGGCCCCGCCGCCGGGCCCGGCCCACGATGCTGTTCTCAAGGACCAGGGGGAACATCTCCGGGAACAGGGTGATTATGTCGATACGCACTAGGCCTCCTCACCCTCCCCGTCGAATATGCCCAGTATGGGCAGAAGCTCTATCACGCCGCCCTCTATGTCCGTGCGCTTTATCATGTGCTCCACTGCCGGGAAAAGGTAGTCCCGCCCCTCGCCGTCCCTTATCCTATAGACGTTGTTGGCCGGTGCGGGGATTATCTCCGCGATAACGCCGTACTCCCGGCCGGTGTCGCCGTCTATGGCGCACAGACCTATAAGGTCCTCAAGAAAGAACCGGCCCTCGGGGAGCTTTACGTCGTCCCGGTTCAGGTACAGCACCCGGCCCCGCAGCCTGTCCCCCTGCTCCACTGTGCCTACTCCCTCTAAAGTCAATAACAGGCGGCCCTTGTGGGGCCTGCTGCTTATCAGGCCTATGGGGCGCTGGCCGCTTTCGTCGAAGTAGAGCTCCTTCACTCCTGCCACGAACTCCGGGCTGTCCGCCCAGGTTTCCATTACCAGCTCGCCTTTTACTCCGTGGGTGCGGACTATTTTGCCTGCTTCTAGGTATTGTTTCATGTTCGCTCCTTGCGCTGCTTATCGGGGCTTCGCCCCTCTCCCAAGAGAAACTTTTTGAAAAAAGTTTCTCTTGACTTTTCAAAAACTTTTTCCCTTCGCTTCGCGAAGCACTAAGAAAAAAGGGCGCTCCTGCGCCCCTTACTCTCAGTCTATCTCCACCATGACCTTCGTATCGTTCCGGGTCGCCGCCGCCCGCATCACCACGCGGATGGCCTTCGCTATGCGCCCCTGCTTACCGATAACGCGGCCCATGTCCTCCTCTGCCACGTGCAGATGATACACCATGACCCCGTTATCGTTCTCCTCGCTGGTCACGCTGACCTCCTCGGGCCGCTCCACCAGCCCCGAGGCAATAGCTTTCAAAAGCTCCTGCATTTCCTTTTTCACCTTCCTTATCTTCTAAAATCGTCCCGATCTTCTCAGATAACGCCGTGCTTCTTGAAAAGGTCCCTCACCGTGTCCGTGGGCTGGGCCCCGTTCTCCATCCACTTCTTGGCCTTCTCCGGGTCCAGCTTCACCACGCTGGGCTCCTCCATGGGGTTATAGTAGCCTATCTCCTCAATGAAGCGCCCGTCCCTGGGAAAGCGGGAGTCCGCCACCACGATACGGTAAAAGGGGTTCTTCTTCGCGCCCATGCGGCGCAGCCTGATTTTTACTGCCATTTTTACTACCTCCAAAAATTTATGTTAATTGTATAATAAAGCACATTAGTGCGTTTATTCCCTCGGTAAATTTTCATAGGCCCCAAGGCTCTCAATAACGCCAACCTCCGGCCCCAGCTTCTCCCCGGTCACGATATCGCTCCGGGACCGGATATTATAGAGCGTCCCCAGCCGTTGTGCTCTATGCTCCTCATGCACCGGTTAAAGCTGTCCCCTAGAACGGCATACCAGGCATACCGCCGCCCATGCCCTTCATCATCCTGCGGCCCTTTTTCCCGCCGAACTGCTTCATCAGCTTCTGGGTCTGCCTGAACTGATTGAGGAGCCTGTTCACGTCCTCCACCTTCTGGCCGCAGCCCGCCGCTATCCGCCGCTTTCTCGAAGCGTTCAGCTCCTCTGGGTGCGCCCGCTCATAGGGGGTCATGGACAGTATTATTGCCGCCGTGCGGTCCATTATCCTGTCGTCGATGTCCACGTCGTCCAGCTTATTGCCCACGCCGGGCAGCTTCTGCAAAATGCCCTTTATAGGCCCCATCTTCTTCACCTGCTGGAACTGCTCCAGCATATCGTTCAGATCCAGCTTGTTCTGCATCATCCGCTGGGCGGTGCGCTCCGCGGCCTTCTCGTCCAGCCGCTGCTCGGCCTCCTCAATAAGGCTAAGCACGTCGCCCATGCCCAGGATACGGCTGGCCATACGGTCCGGGTGGAACGCCTCCAGACCGTCCAGCTTCTCCCCGGAGCCCGCGAACTTTATGGGCTTGCCGGTGACAGCCTTTATGGACAGCGCCGCGCCGCCCCTGGTGTCGCCGTCAAGCTTTGTCAGTATCACGCCGGTGATGTCCAACAGCTCGTCGAAGGTCTTCGCCACGTTCACAGACTCCTGGCCTATCATGGCGTCCACCGTCAGCAGGATGTCCGTGGGGTTTACCGCCTCCTTCATCCTTCTGAGCTCGTCCATAAGCTCCTCGTCTATCTGCAAGCGCCCGGCGGTGTCTATCAGCAGGTAGTCGTGGCCGTAGTCCTTTGCGTGCTTCACGGCCTCCTTCGCCGTCTCCACCGGGTCCTGGGTCCCCCGCTCGAACACCGGGGCCCCGGCCTTCTCGCCCATGACCTGCAGCTGCTTTATGGCCGCCGGTCTATACACGTCGCAGGCCGCCAGCAGCGGCCTGTGGCCCTGGCTTTTCAACATATAGGCAAGCTTCGCCGCGTGGGTGGTCTTGCCCGCGCCCTGCAAGCCGCACAGCAGGATTATGGCCGGCGGGTGGGCCGGACTCTTTAAGCGCTCCCCTGTGCCGCCCATTAAGGCGGTCAGCTCCTCGTTGACTATCTTTATCACCATCTGCGCCGGGGTCAGGCTCTCCATGACCTCCTCGCCCACGGCCCGCTCGGTTATCCTCCCGGTGAGCTCCTTTGCCACCTTATAGTTTACGTCGGCCTCCAGAAGCGCCAGACGCACCTCGCGCATGGCCTCCTTCACGTCGCTCTCTGAGAGCTTGCCTTTGCTTCTCAGCTTTTTAAAGGAGTTGCTTAATTTTTCCGCTAAACCTTCAAAGGGCATAACTGCTCACCTCTTTTTCTTCTTTAGTACATTTTTGGCCTTACGGCAAGACCGCGGGGCTCTGCCCCACACCCTGCCACCTTTGAAAAGGTGGACGAAACTTTTTCCCTGCGCGCCGTCTGCTAGTCCTTCTCCGCTATCTCCTGGGCGTACTCCAGTATGCTCTGGGCGTCCCTGTCGATCTCCTCCACGCCGCCGTTTTTGGCGTTGAGCTCCTGTATCTCCAGGGCGCAGTCGCATATGTCCGCCAAAGCCCTCTGCACGTCCTGAAACCGCTTTACCAGCCCCAGCCTGTCCTCCATGTCTATCAGCAGCTGCTCCGCCCGCTTTATGGCGTCCCGGACCCCCTGGCGGCTTATCCCCCTGTCCCCCGCTATCTCCGACAGGGACATATCCTGGTTATAATAGGCATCCACCGTCTCCCGCTGGGTCCCGGTCAGTATCTCCCCATAAAAATCCAGCAGGATTGAGACCCTCAAATCCTTGGGCATCCCGGACTCCTCCTCACTTTCTCCCTCTGTAAAGGCATCTTCTTTACACTTGCTGATTATACACCAAAGCGGGCCGTTTGTCAACAGAAAATCCCCGGTTTCCCGGGGAGTATTGCAAAATTCCCAGCCTGATGTATAATAGTTGGGATAGCACCACAAGAAAATGCCGCCCCCAAAAAAGGAGTCCCGCTTATGGAAAGCACCGTGAAAGTCCTCTCCCTCAAGGAACCCTGGGCCAGCCTCATCGCCTTCGGCCCCAAACGCATAGAGACCCGCTCCTGGCGCACCCGATACCGGGGCCCCCTCTATATCCACGCCTCCGCCGCAAGGCCCAGCCGGAGCGACCCCCATATCCGGGAGCTTTCAGAGCTTCTCCCCGGCCGGGAGCCCGCCTGCGGCCTTATACTCTGCCGCTGCCTTCTGACCGGCTGTGTCCCCATGGACGAGGAATTTTTGTCCTCCATGACAGACCCCACAGAGCGTCTGTGCGGGGAATACGCCCCCGGGCGCTTCGCCTGGCTTCTAGGGGACGTGCAGGTACTTTCGGAGCCCGTCCCGGCCAAGGGCAGGCTGGGAATCTGGACCTTTACCCTGCCTGATTCACAGCTCTAGCCCACCGTAATTCTCCTCAAGAATATCGCAGGACGCGTCAAACTTCTCCTGCTCCTGCTCCGAGAGGCCCAGCTCCAGCACCCGGTCCACGCCGTTGCGGTTCACTATGCAGGGCGCCCCGGCGTATACCCCCTTGCGGCCGTACTCCCCCCAGAGCCTGGCCGACACCGTCAGCACCGAGTTCTCGTCCGAGAGCACCGCCCGGGCTATGCGCACCATAGCCATGCCTATGCCGTAATAGGTGGCCTTCTTCGCCTCGATTATCCGCTGGGCCGCGTCCCGGACCTGGGTGCTCAGGCGCTCCACCTCCTCCATCCTGTACCGCCCGCCGGAGTCCCCGCACACGTCCGTCACCGGCTTTGTGGCTATCATGGCCTGGCTCCAGGGGACGAATTCGCTGTCGCCGTGCTCGCCCATAACATAGGCGTGCATATTCCTGGGGTCCACACAGAAGTATTCCCCGAGAAGATACCTGAGCCGGGCCGTGTCCAGGGTGGTGCCGGTGCCGAAGACCCGATTGGGGTTGAAGCCCGACAGCTCATAGGTCACCCGGGTCATGATGTCCACCGGGTTGGTGGCCACCAGGAACACGCCCCCGAAGCCCGAGCGCACCACCGGCCCGATAATTGACCCGAACACCTCCGTATTGCGCTGCAGCAGCTCCAGCCTTGATTCCCCCGGCTTCTGGCTGACCCCGGCGGAGATGACCACCATATCCGCGTCCGCGCAGTCGGAATAGTCCCCGGCGTATATCTTCATGCTGCTGCCCGCGAAGGCCAGGCCGTGGTTTAGGTCCATAGCCTCGCCCAGGGCCCGCTTTTTGTCCAGGTCCACCAGCACCAGTATGTCGCATAGCCCACGGTTCAGGGCCGAGTAGGCAAAGCTCATGCCCACCATCCCCGTGCCCACAAGGACGATTTTACGCTTATTGCTGCACATATTGTCCCACCTCTCTGTTTATTTAAGGTTATATAAGGGTATTGTTCCAAAGCGGGGCGGGTTTATGTGGGCTGCACGCCGCCGGCCTGTTTAATATTTTCTTCCGCGCCTTCTTCTATAGCTTCTTCCGTATTTTCTTCAGCGTTTTCCGCAGCCTCTGCGGCGGCCTCCTCTGCCGCCCTTGCCTCGGCCTCTGCAAGGTTGCGGCGGCGGGCAAGATAGTCCTCAAGAATTATGGTCGCCGCCACGCCGTCCACCACGGCCTTGCGCTTTCTGCCCCGGGTGTTGGTCTCGTTAAGGAGATGGTTCGCGGTTATGGTGGTGCCCCGCTCGTCCACAAACTCCACGGGCACGCCGCTCTGCTCCCCTATCTTCGCCCCCATCTCCCGGGCGAATTTCGCGCTCTCGCCCTCGGAGCCGTCCATGTTCTTTGGCAGCCCCACAACGATTACTCCGGCCCGCAGGGTGATGGCCACCCGGGCCACCTGGAAGCAGAGCTTGTCCATGTCCTTTTCGATAAGCACCGTCAGGGGCCTTGCCATGGTCTCGGTAATGTCACAGACAGAGAGTCCCGTGCGCTTATGTCCTAAATCCACACCTAAAATAATCATATTAAATTCTCCTTTTTCAGTTTCTCAAATGAAAAGTTCGTGGGCGGCCTGCGCATATCCTCGGGCAGGTGCGACAGGTCGTTGATGCTTTCAAAGCGGAGCCTGCCGCCCTGGGCTATCACCGTGCTCACCCCGGTATTCCCGAATACCTCGCTCTTTCGTATGCCTATGGGCTCGCCGTACTGTATCCGGGCATAGAGGTTCCGAAGGACCCCGCCGTGGGTGGTTACCACCACGGTCCTGCCCGGGTTCTCCGCGATTATCCTGTCAAGGGCGGCGTTCACCCGGTCGTACACCTGCCGCATGGTCTCCCCGCCAGGGAACTCGCAGAGGTCCGGGGACTTGTCCCATTTTTCGGCGGTCTCCGGGTAGTTCAGCGCCAGCTCCTTCAGGGAGCGGTCCTCAAGCTCCCCCACGTCCATCTCGATAAAGCCCGGCTCGTCTACCACCTCTATACCATTATGGTACCTGGCGATGGCCTGGGCGGTCAGCCGCGCCCTTTTAAGGGGGCTGGTGTATATCACGTCGATGGGCTCGTTGCGAAACCGCAGCCCCAGAAGCTCCAGCTGCTTCTCCCCCGCGGGGCTCACGTCCGCGTCGTACTGGCCCTGGAACTTGTGCTCAATGTTGCCCATGGACTGGCAGTGGCGGATAAGATAAATTTTTGTCACCATGGCTTGACACCTCCTGTTATTTCAGACACGGATTTCACGCCGTTCCTGTCCATGAACTCCAGTAAGCCGTCCCGGATTTTGATGGGCGCGTAGGGGTCCGTAAATATGGCCGTGCCCACCTGTACCGCGCTGGCCCCGGCCAGGAGCATCTCCACCGCGTCCTGCCACGTGGAAATGCCCCCAAGGCCCACAACGGGCAGCTTCACCCTCTGTGACACCTGCCAGACCATGCGTATTGCCACCGGCAGCACCGCCGGGCCCGAGAGCCCCCCGGTATTGTTGCGGAGGATTGGGCGGCGGGAGTTGATGTCGATGCGCATACCCGTCAGGGTGTTGATAAGGGAGAGAGCGTCCGCCCCGCCGCTCTCGGCGGCCAAAGCCATCTCGGCGATATCCGTCACGTTGGGGGAGAGCTTCACCATCAGTGGCTTTTTGCAGCGGTCCCGGACGGCCCGGGTTATGCCCTCAACACCCTCTTTGGTGACCCCGAACTGCACGCCGCCCTCCTTCACGTTGGGACAGGAGATGTTCAGCTCCACCATGTCCACGGCGGTGTCGTTGAGGAGCTCCGCCGTCCGGCAGTAGTCCTCGACACTGCTTCCAGCCACGTTGGCGATTATCCTCGTGCCCTGCTTTTCGAGCCAGGGCAGGTCCTCCCTGATGAAATGCTCCACCCCGGGGTTTTGCAGCCCCACGGCGTTAAGCATACCCCCGGGGGTCTCGGTGACCCGGGGCGGCGGGTTGCCGGGGCGCTCATAAAGGGTGGTGCCCTTGCAGCTTATGCCCCCCAGCTCCGAAAGGGGATAGAGCTCTGCGTACTCCCGCCCGAAGCCGAAGGTGCCCGAGGCGGCTATTATGGGGTTTTTGAAGTCCACCCCGGCTATGTTCACGTTTAAGGCTGCCATATTTATACCTCCTTCACCATGTCCATGGGAAATACCGGGCCGTCCTTGCACACGTGGCCGAAATACTCCCGGCCGCTCCCGTCTGTAAGGGCCACGGCGCAGCCAAGGCACGCCCCCACCCCGCAGGCCATGCGCTGCTCAAGGGACAAATAGCCCTGTGCGCCCCGGCTCTTCGCCAGGGCTTTGGCGGCTTTCAGCATGAGCCCCGGGCCGCAGGCCATAAGCACGTCAAAGTCCTCGCCTGCCGCTAAGTCTGTAACAAGGCCGTGATAGCCGTAGGAGCCATCGTCTGTGGCGATAAGCACCTTCGCACCGGCGGCTTTAAAGTCCTCCTCAAGTATTGCCAGCTCCTTATTGCGGAAACCCAGCACGGCCACGGCCATCTCTCCCAGCTCCTTCGCGGCGGCCAGCAGGGGTGGCACGCCTATACCGCCGCCCATTAAGAGGGTGCGTTTTGTCCTGTCAAGGGGGAAGCCCTTGCCCAGGGGGGCCAGTATGTCTATCATATCGCCGGGCTTGAATCGGGAAAGGGCCTCGGTGCCGGAGCCCCGGACCTGGAACACAAAACGCAGCGCGCCCTCTTTTTTGTCTATGCCGCAGATGGAGATGGGGCGGCGCAGAGTGTGGCCGGGAACAAGTATCTGGGCGAACTGACCGGGGACCGCTTTTGCGGCCAGCTCCGGGCAGTTTAGAGTGAAGTCAAATATGCCGGGGGTCAGCTCCCGGGCTGAGAGAAGCCTTGCGGGGCGGGAATCGTAGGATTTCATTGGGACGCTCCTTTTTTTCAGTTTGCTACATTATAACAAAAACCGCGCTGTCTGGCAAGCCCAAACAGCGCGGCCCGCAGAGGGATAGCTTCTGCGTATACGGGAAGAAAACTCTTGCATTTTCTGGAAATATCTTGTATTATGTTTAATAAACTCGTGCTGACCACTATCAGCGTATGTGGTAGTAACAACCACAAAAATTAAGCAACCGTTCCACGGCCGGAACGGTTGCTTTGTTTAAATAAAAGTAAATGACCCGGGCCAGCCGTCTGTCGGCGGGCTCCGCTCTTTTTCTGTCTCTATATATAGGCCCTTCCGGCCCGTTTGTCAAGCCGCATTGCGCCCTTTGGACTATCTCTCTGTCTGCTCAGTCATAATACCCCACCGTATGCCGAACCTGTCCACGAAAACCACCCGGCAGGAGCTGTAGGGCGTGGCCTCCATGGGGTATATGGTGCGGCTCCCCTCTTTCATCACCTCATACGCCCTCTGTACCTCCTCCTTTGTGTCCATCATCACAGTCAGGAAGTTGGAGTAGCAGGTCTGGAACTCTATGTCGATATGGTCCGCCATGATGATCCTCTCCCCGCCCAGCAGCAGCTCAGAGTGGTAAATATACTCCCTCTGGCCCTCTTTCAGCTGCGGGTTATACTCCGGGTCGTCCGCCTCGCCGTATGTTATCAGGCAGTTTATCCTGCCGCCAAAGGCCTTTTCATAGGTATGAATGGCCTCACGGCAGTCCCCGCCGAAATTTATCGTAGGCACAAGCTTCATTTCGATTCTCCCCCATTAAACGCCAGGTAAAACCCCAGCTTCTCCAGGGTTACCCTTGGCCGCCACCAGTCCCTTGCCTGCTTATACTCCTGCTCATAGGGGGTGTACCACTGCCAGGTGATGTCAAAGCCGCCGTCCTCCATCTGGAGCTTATCTATAGCGGCAAGGTCGGCCTTCACAAGGTCCTCAATGCCCTCGGGCACATAGGGACTCTCCTCGTGGAAGAAGGCCGAGGGCCCCGCCACGTACTCCACGCCGTACTTCTCCACCTCATGGCAGACGGCAAGGCCTACGGCCCGCTTCACGGCCTCCCGGGCCTTATCAAGGTCTATCACGTCGGTAACGCCGTAGAGCTCCATCATCCTGTGGGCCAGCATAAAGCACTTCACCTCGTCGCTGCCCACCTCCCGGGCGCTCTCGAGCCAGGAGAAGGCCTCCCGCACCAGCTCCTTCCAGCGCTCCCCGCCGTCCACACAGCAGAGGAACGCCGCCAGTGACACCGTGGGGTTCCAGCTCTCTTTGCCGTCGCCGGGCTCCCACCAGATGGCGTGGGGGTGCTCCTTGGAGCTCTCCACCGCGAAGCGCCAGCGCTGCTGGCCCCGGTCGAAGCCGTCCCCGCTTTTCAGCCACCGGGCGATGCCCTCTATAATATTCCCGGCCTCTCCCAGCGCCCCGCACTGGTAGAGGTGAATAATCGCGTCGTTGGTGGTGATGGGGGTGGAATTGGGATTCCAGTTGTCCGGCTCAAGAGCGTTGCCGAAGCCGCCGTCGGGGTTCTGAAACTTTTTCAGCTCCTCCACCACAGCCCCCTTCGGGCCGCCCTCGAACACTGCCCTATACCAAGCCAGCTCCAGGGGCCGGGCGTTGCTGATGATAAATTGCTTTGCTTTCTGTATGTCCATACCTTACCTCCTGTCGGATGTTTTCCCCATTATACCCCTGTGAACACGACAGCAGTATGTCATGTTTCCCCATACATATCAAGAATTTTTCTGCCCATCTTCAAGAGCTCCTCCCGGACCTTCTCCGGCCCCACCAGCTCCGCGTCCCCACGAAAGCACAGCAGCCAGTCCACGGCGCTGTCAAGATTGGTAAAGTCTATCTTCGCCCTGCACCGGCCGTCGGGCTCCACCGTAAAGCAGCCCTCGCCATACTCCTCCACTAAGCGCCACTTGTATTCCGGGGGCACCAGCACCTCCACCCGGTAATTCCCGGGAAATACCCGCTCGTCCGAGAGGTCCGGGTATGGGGCCTCCCGGGGCACGAAGCCCTCCTTCAGGGTGAGCCCGGTCATGCGGTTAAGCTTAAATAGCCGGTAGTCCTCCCGCTCAAGGCAGTACCCCCACACGTACCAGCTCCCCCAGCGGAAGACGATATAGTAAGGCTCTATCGCCCGCTTGCTCTCCCTGCCCGGGGCATAGTAGCAAAAGCCCACAAGCCTGGCTTCGCCGAAGGCCCTCTGCAAGAGCTCCAGCTTTTCAGACAGGGGCCCCTTGTACCAGGAGGCCAGGTCGATGAGCATAGAGCCCTCCCGGGCCATGAGCCCCGGCCCGGCAAGCTTCTCCATAAGCTGGGCGTAGCGGTTGGTGCCGCTGACGCTGTCAAGGCTGCGAAGCCCCGCCAGAAGGGCCTGCATATCCGACAAGGTCAAAAGGGAGCGGTCCACCTTATAGCCGCTCATGATGGACAGCCCGCCCCCCGCGCCCTGGGCGGTGCTGATGGGTATACCCGCCCGGCAGAGGGCCTCGATGTCCCGGCTGATGGTCCTGCGGGAGACCTCAAAGGTTTCAGCGAGAAAGGGCGCTGTCACCTTTTCCCGCTGAAGCAGTATGGATAGTATTCCGATCAGTCTGTCTATCTTCAAAGCATTTCCTCGACCGGCACAGGGACAGCGTCCGGCTCTATCGGACAGTCATACCCCTTTGCCGCCGTAACTTTAAATTCTTCACGAGCTTTCTCCAGCAGCTCCGGCGTGGTGATAAGGTCGACGGCCGTGGCCGCCAGCACCTTCGCCGCATAGAGCATCCCCTTATGGGCCACCCCGGTCTTGCCGCCGCTTACGTTCTGCCAGCTATGCCCCGGGGAATGGGCCGGCCAGGTGGCGGTCATTATCTGGGCCGTGGGGGTCTGCCAGCTAACGTCCCCCACGTCCGTGGACCCCGGGGACTGCTCGCCGCTGTGGAAGTACGGGCACAGGAAGTCGTTAAGGGTGGCGTTCCCGCCGTCGGAGAGCTCAGAGACCTTTTTGCGTATCTCCGGGTCGTACTTCGCCCCCATGCCCGGCAGTTCCCCTTCTTCTTTCGGGCAGGTGGCGTCCAGCTTGGCGGCAAAGTCCCGCTCCTCTTTGGTGTACTCCGGCAGGGGTATCGTCTCCATATTGGCGTACAGCGCCCGCTCCAGCACCTCGTTGGGCAGAAGATCCGCCGTGCCGTCGATAAAGCGCCTTGTGAAGGTGGTGTCCGTCATCAGAGCCGCGCCCTTTGCGATATTGTCCACCCGCTGTAGGAGCTTCTTATTGTTGGGCACATTGTTGGACCGCACCATATAGAGGACAGTTGCCTTGCTCTGCACAACATTCGGTGAAATCCCGCCGGTGTTGGTGATGGCATAGTGCAGGCAGTCCGTATTTGGGATATGCTCTCTTAAAAACTGCACCCCCAGGTTCATAAGCTCCACCGCGTCCAGGGCGCTGCGGCCCATATGGGGATTCCCCGCCGCGTGGGCGGCTGTGCCGTTGAAGGTGTATTCCACCTGCATACTGGTGTTGTTGGTGCCGGTAAATATCTCGTTGGCCGTGCCCGGGTGCCAGGTAAGCGCCGCGTCCAGGGCGTAGAACAGCCCCTCCCGGGCCATAAAGGCTTTGCCCGCGCCGCCCTCCTCGCCCGGGCAGCCGTAATAAATGACAGTGCCGCTCTCGCCGGTGGCCGCCAGATACTCCTTCACGGCCCAGGCGGCGGCCAAGCTGCCCGCGCCCAGCAGGTGGTGCCCGCAGCCGTGGCCATAGCCCTTGGCTAGGCCGCCACAGCCGCCTGCAACCTCCTCACAGGGCTCCAGCTCCCCGGCCTTCTGGCTCAGCCCGGCCAGCGCGTCGTACTCTCCGAGTATGCCTATCACGGGCCTGCCGCTGCCGAACTTGCCCGCGAAGGCCGTCTCTATCCCCGCCACGGCGTGCTCCACCTCAAAGCCCAGCTCAAAGAGCAGCTCCTCATAGAGCTTTGTGGCGTTGTGCTCCGACAGGGACAGCTCCGGGTCGCCCCAGATTTTGTCCGCCGTGTCTATAAATATCTGCTGCTTTTCGTCCAGCAGCTTGTATACATCAGACTTATTCACAATAATACCCCCTATAAAACTTTAGCTAAGAAATCCTGAAGCCGGGGGTTTTTCGGGTGGTTGAACAGCTCCTCCGGCTCCCCGGACTCCATTATTATGCCCTCGGCCATAAACAGCACCCGGTCCGACACCTCTCTGGCAAACCCCATCTCATGGGTCACGATAACGCTTGTCATGCCGGTCTCCACCAGCCCCTTTATAACCTCCAGCACCTCGCCCACCATCTCCGGGTCCAGCGCGCTGGTGGGCTC